>OWIK01000005.1_pt1 | contig 113895 bp, 97 predicted proteins | sample 1732691 | NCBI WGS metagenome assembly OWIK01 (sample SAMN05065743, study PRJEB22554) | human gut metagenome | biome: ENVO:2100002; feature: ENVO:00000062; material: ENVO:00002003 | host: Homo sapiens | place: USA | reverse complement strand
AATAATATTTACGACATGGGAACCAGAGTGGGAGAGTTGGATAACAGAATGAACAGAGTCGGTGCAGGCGCTGCCGCACTGGCCGCTCTCCATCCGCTGGACTTCGATCCGGAAGATAAATGGGACTTTGCTGCAGGCTACGGCAACTACAAAGGAGCCAATGCAGCTGCTATCGGTGCGTACTACCGCCCGAATGAAGACACCATGTTCAGCATCGGCGGCTCCTTCGGCGGCGGAGAAAACATGGTAAATGCCGGTGTTTCCGTCAAATTAGGAAGAGGCAGTGAGTATATGAAACTTTCCCGCGCCGAAATGGCACAAAAACTGGAAGAACAAAGCAAAGAAATCCGGGAAATGAAAGCCAAGGATAAAGAAAGAGATGCACAAATGCAGGAAATTATGAGACAACTCGAACTTCTCCAAAAACAGGCAGGAAAATAAACAGTACTACGGAAAAACAAGACAAAAGGGGCGCCGCATATGCAGTCGGCCCTTTTTGCATGGAGACATATATTTTTATAAAGTGCAGAACAGAAAATACAGAAACGGCTCACACAAAAAAAGCCGTTCACACCGCGACCGGGAAGCAAACGACTAAAGAAGAAAGCATTATAGCTTTTATATATGAAACATTATCTCAAAAGTAAAAAGAGCATAAACAAACAAAACACCCGCCAGGTGATGACAAGGTGTTTTATTTGGGGGATACCGTCATAGTGACGATATAAAAAACCGCAGACATCGCCATGACAGATCTGCGATTTTTATCAAAGTTAGATGGAAAGTTCAAGAATAGCCCACGGCGGGGTGTCTTGTTCAGTTGTTTCGGTTTCTTTATCAATATTCTCCATGACTTCCTTCCTTTCTTAGCCTGTATTCTATCAGGCATGACGGAAAATAAAAAATACCGGATTTACATATAAGTCATGCTTGACAGGAACTTCTGCAGAGAAATTATATTTGCTATAAAGAAATCGTATGGCAGAGTCAGAATTTTCCTTTTATAATAAAAGAAATCAGTAAAGGGTGCAGATTAAAGGAGATTGTTATGGAGCTTCGGTATGGGCAAGATGTGATGGAGTCGGAAGAGTATCGGTCTTGGGGAGGCGAGTTTCACGGCTCGCCTTGGGATATTTCATGGGCCGATGAGCCTTACCGTGAGAGAAAAATGAAAACGCTGGCACCGGATATATTGGAAGAGCGGCTCCGTCAGGTTTTAGAGTCGGGGACGCCGTCCGGATGCGGGGCAGTGTATATTCATATCCCGTTTTGCCGTCTTGCTTGTACATATTGCGGATTTTATAAGGAAAAGGCGGATGCGGAAAAGCAGGAACTCTATACAGACAGTTTGGTGAAAGAAATCAGGAGTCTGGCGGATTTTCCGTATGTCCGTAAATCGCAAATCGGGGCGGTATTTTTCGGAGGCGGGACACCCGGTCTGCTTACGCCTTCCCAGATTTCCCGTATCATGGAGGCGGTGAAGGATACATTTCATTTGCTCCCTGAGGCAGAGGTGACAATGGAGTCTTCTCTTTCGGATATGACGGAGGAAAAAATGAGAGCCGCCATAGAAAGTGGTGTCAACCGGTTCAGTTTCGGCGTCCAGTCTTTTGATACCACGGTGCGCCGGAGTGTCGGGCGGGGAGACAGTCGTGAGGCGGTGGCGGAAAAGTTAGCGGGATTGGCTAAAGAAAAGGCAGGTATGGTTATCGACCTCATTTACGGTCTACCCTGCCAGACGGAAGAGGTGATGGCCGGGGATATCCGTCTGGCCATTTCTTTGGGGATTTCCGGACTCGATTTGTATAAGCTGCAGATTCACCCGTCATCCCCGTTGGGAAAACAGTTCAAGGCGCAGGGAAAATTACAGGAAGCGGTACAGTTGCAGTCTTTGTTTCGCATAGCACAGAATGGTCTCACCCACGGAAAAGCCGTTCCGATTTCCTGTACCCACTGGAAGATGAAACCGGGGGAACGGAGTTTGTATAATGCGATGGCTGCCGGGGAGAGTGACATTTTTGCTCTCGGTATGGCTTGTGGGGGAAAACTGGGGGGAATTTCTTTTTTCAAACCGGTGAATGCGGCTATGTACCATGCTGCTGCAGGGAAGCGGTATGTTGCCATGGGCGGTCAAGTGAAAGGTCCTTACAGGAAAGAGCGGGGCGTGCTGTCTTCTGCCTGTGACCGCGGTATCTTTGATTTAGATAGGATAGGTCATGAAACAGGTGCAGAGGTTTCCGGTTTTTTGATGCCAATCTTCAAATCTTGGACAGATTGGGGACTTTTGATACAGCAAGGCTCTGTTTTTTCCATGACAGAGGCCGGACGGTTTTGGTATAAAACGATGATGCGTTTCCTTTTGCGGATGTTTGAAAACGGCTTGTACGGCTTTCCCGGCGAGGAAGAACGGAAACATATTCATTGGCAGGGTATGAAAAATATGAAATAAAAAAAGCGGTACCGCCCGGGTATCGCTTTCTGTTTTTGTATTACGGTTCGTCCCGCAAAGCACGTTTCAATATTTTCCCTGTCGCATTTTTGGGGAGTGCGTCCATGGGAATGAAACGGCGGGGAATTTTGTAAGCCGCTATATTTTTTTGCATGTAGTCCCTGATTTTATCTTCATCAAAGGTATAGCCCTCTTTCATGACCACGTAGGCCCAGGCGGACTGGCCGCGGAGCGGATCGGGATGACCGATGACCGCACATTCGCCGACGCCTTCGACTTCGTAAATGCAGTCTTCGACTTCGCCGGGATAAATATTTTCCCCGTTCATAATGATGAGATCCTTGATACGGTCGACGATGTAAATATAACGGTCATCGTCGAGATAAGCAAGGTCGCCCGTGTGGAGCCAGCCGTCTTCGGTCAGCACTTTCGCTGTTTCCTCCGGCTTTTTCCAGTACCCTTTCATCACATTGTCCCCGCGGACAAGAAGTTCGCCTACCGTGCCTGCCACATAGGGCCCTTCCTTTTCGGTCAGGATTTTCACCTCTACACCGGGAAGTGCGGGACCGGACGTCAGATACTTCGGTTTCTTTGTAGGAAGTACGGAAACGACAGGAGAAGCTTCGGTAAGACCGTAACCTTCCTGGATCGGGTGGCCGAAACGTTCAAAGAATGCTTGCGCCACTGGCTGGGGAAGAGAAGCACCGCCGGATACAAAAGTTTCCACCGATGTCATATCCTCCGGCTTGCCGCGGCGGGCGAGCAGATTGTACAAAGGCGGCACCATGATAGCCAGTGTCACCTTGTGCTCACGGATGGAGCGGATAATATCCGTCGGATTTTTGGAACGGAGAAGAACGGCTGTCGCATGGAAACGGAGCGCCGCCAAAACGACAACGGTAAGACAGTAACAATGGAACATGGGAAGCACGCAGAGAATCCTTGAATGCTCATCGACCGGAACGAGCTGTACATACTGCTCCACATTGCGAATCTGGTTCTTGTGGGTCAGCATCGCGCCTTTCGGATTTCCTGTCGTTCCTGATGTATACACCAGGGCACAAACATCGTCTTCCGACAATTCGCCGGATACGTCAGGCGCTGCCGGTGCATTTTCCGAAAATGCCTTCTCATTCAGACGGGAAAGCTCGATGAAATCGCAGGACACCGTAAGCGGCGTATCGGAAACGAGAAGCTTGGCTCCCGCATCCTTCAGGATATAATCCACTTCCCGGTCCACCAGGGAATTATTGATAGGAACGATAATGGCACCCAAAGACGTGACGCCCATATACACATACACAAACTCCGCACAATTGGCGGTATACAGGCCGACCCGGTCCCCTTTGCGGATACCCAGGGCATACAAAGTATTTCTGTAGCAGTCGACAGCCTTTTCCAGCTCCCCGTACGTGACCGTCGAAGTGCCGACATAGGCTAAATGCCGGGGATCGGCATTTTTAAACATTTCGTAAATAAGCATAATTCACCTCACTGATATGATATATTATTGTAACAAAAATCACAGGCCTGCACAAATGAGAACCATTCATAAAAAAAGGATAAAAACGGAAATAAGTGATATAATGCAAACAGAAAAGAAAGGAGAACACCATGCTCAGACAAATGACAGAAGAAGACCAAATCCGTGCCGTTCATCACAAATATGAAATTCCCGAAGATACAGTGAAAACCCTTTTGGAAGAAGGCATCCGTTACCTTGATATCGACAAAGCTGCACTCATCGCCTGCCTCTCCGGGAAAAGCATACAGGAAATACTGGCACTCAGAAAAGAACAACCGTGGGGAAAAATCCTGAAAAATCTGGGACTTACAGGCGAAACCTACGAAGAAAAATACAACGCCCACCGTGCCCGCCGTCTTCACCGCTTTTACGGCGTAGAAGAAAAAAGAGCGAAAAAAGCTTTGGAAGAAGGCTACCCGAACCACTGGATCCGCATGGCCTACCTCTTGGAAACGAAAACGGGAAAACCCATGGAAGAAATCCTGGCGGTAAAAACAAAAAGCATGAAATGGAAACCCTGGGCAGAAGAACATCTCGGTGTCGCTCCGGAAGACCTGGCAAAATGGATTCTGGAAACAAGAAATCCGAGCCTGAAACCCAAGGCGTAAATGAAAAAGAAAGATCATGGAAAAAATCCATGGTCTTTTTTTATGAGTAAAGATAAAAAAGAAATAGCAAAAGATATTTAAAAAATAAAAAAATAATGACAAAAATTGTCAAATTTGATTAACAAGTGATATAATAATGGACGATTATATTAAAATAAAAGTTTGATTATATTTAATATTAATTATATTCAGGAGAAATTCATGGCGGAAAAGATAGTGATGCTCACTTGTCCTCTTGCAGAAACCATCTGTACGGGGGCAAGTTGTTTCAATGCATTTTACAAGCGTACCCATTCTTTCCGGCGGTATGGAAAAGAAGAATTGGAAATAGGAGCATTCATGAAATGCAGCGGCTGCGGACATTATCCCGGAGAAGATAAAGGACTGGATGAAAAAATCGAAAGAATTATTGATATGAAACCGAAAGCGGTACATTTGGGAATATGCTGCTGCAAGAATGCAACGAGTGAAAAAATTTGTGATGAAATTAAAGCAATTACCGACATATTTGAAAAAGAGGGAATCAAAATTATAAGAGGAACGCATTCGGAATTTTGAGGGAATGATTTCTACTCTTATCACGGTCGAAACACGGAAAGACCGGTGATAAGGGATGAAATAAACAGTTTCATGTATTCACATTATTTTATTTTCAGAGAGGAGATTTATATGAAGAAAAAAGTGTATGCCCTGTCAGCAGCACTGGCATTGACAGGTTTTTTAGGGGGGGGTGCATCCTGCTGAGGCAGCCTTTGATGAAAACTTAAATGTATATACTTTGGATGCGGTGGTTGTAGAAGCGGAAAAAACGAAAAACCAGTTCGGTGACACGATTACAGAGCAGTCTTACTATCGTACCGGTGGGGACGTAAAAGTTATTACCCGTGAAGAGATAGAAAAGCGGCACTATACAGATGTAACCGAAGCAATCAAACGTATTCCGGGCGTTACATTTACAAATGCCGGTTATCGCGGCGGTGAATATGGATTTAATGCTTACAATAACAGTATGTCAATTAACGGGGACAGCCGTGTTATTGTTCTTGTAGACGGACGGCGTGTAGATAATGCGGTAAGTACACGTTTCGGTGCCGAAAATGCCAAGGGAACGAGAACCATGGTCGATCTTAACCAGGTGGTCAGCATGTCCCAAGTCGATAAGATTGAAGTTATGAAAGGACCGGGTGCATCCGCTTACGGTTCAGATTCTACAGGCGGCGTAATCAATATTATTACCCGTAAGGGAAGCAAGACCGCAGAAGGAACCGTTGACTTGGCAACAGGCTCAAGAGATAAACACGTTTACAGCCTGACCTATTCCGGATCGGCCGGGGATGACCATTCATGGAAGTATTTCCTTTCTGCGAACCGCAGCATGGCAGGAGATATAAAATACCATGACGGCATTACAGGGGAAGATCACATTTACACAGGGACTTCTTACAAAGAAGAAGGCGTATCTTTCCGTTTGGATAAAGAATTTGATAACGGACAGAATTTGAAAATCTGGTACGGACATCAAAACGGAAAAGATCACTATCCGATTACCGCAAGAGACTGGAGATATTGGAGCGAAGCCGATTGGAACCGCATTATTGAAAGAACGACCAGACCGGGCGGATTTGGTAATACAGACAATCCGGGCTATAGAAACCTGTTTTCCTTAGATGCTTTATCCGGCTCTTATAATGCATACAGAAATAACGATCTCGATATTTCTTACACTTTCGGCAAGGATAACGGAATGGAAAGCTTTATCCGTGCTTACAGACAGAAGCACCATTATTGGGGTGTAGACCGTTATCCCGACTGGACATATCCGGACGGCTCTTATGTACCGTTCCCGGACAGCCCGGCATGGGAAAACTTTATTAAAAACTATAAATTCCCCAACGGGTATAATCCGACCAGCACCTATGTGGAAGAAAATAAAGGCATTCAATTACAGTATGGGAAATCCATCGGCAATCATGACGTTCTTACTGCCGTAACGTTTGATAAAGCCAATATGGAGAAAAACAAATATAATCGCAAAGACAAGACATGGACAAAAACGACGGTAGAAAGAAAGGGTATCTTCGGGTTTGTTCAGGATAAAATCCATGTATCCGATAAATGGGATATAACCCCGTCTATCCGCTATTCCCACTATAGCGACTATACCGGCGGTGTCTATAACAACAAAGGCAAAGATACGATTGTTACGCCGTCCCTGGCTACCCAGTATGCCTTTGATGATACTTTCAGCGGCTATATCGGATGGACTAAGGTGTACAGACCTATCAAGGCAAAAGACTATACCTTGGAAACACCGAACGGACAGCCGTTAGAAGACGAGGAAGGTAATGTATGGACAATCGGACTTAACAAACGTTTGTCGGAAAATACAACAATCGGTGTTCATTACAATCTCATCGATATGTCCAATGCAGTCACCTATTACTCTGTACGGAAAAATGCAAATGAAGATTTTAAAAACAAGGCGGTCAATGCAAAAGAAAAGAAAAAAGCATTCAATGTTACATTGGACCATAAATTCAATAAGAACTGGAATTTAAGCCTTGCTTATACACGCTTGGACGATAAATATACAGCTAAAGAAGGAATGGACTTTGATCCGGACCTGGGATTGGATAAATCATCCAATGTCAATGCCCAGATTAATAAGTTGCGCCCGGCTAACCATTATATTGCCAACCTTTCCTATGAAAAGGATAAGTGGTATACCGGCTTACTGGTAAACTGGTACACCGGCTGCAATACAAAGGCATTCACACATCGCCGTGCATTGGTATTGGATTGGAACTTGAATTACGAAGTGAATGAGTCACTGGCTACGTATCTCACTGTTACCAATTTGACGAATCAGGCATATGAAAATGCTTATTCCGCTTACAATGGTCTCGGAGCTGCTCCCCAGCCCGGCCGTGCATGGATGATTGGTGCCAAATACAAGTTTTAATTCATAAATCCGATGAAACAAAAGAAGGTGCACTTGTACAAGCGGGTGCATCTTCTAATGTTTTCATGGATAAACCGATATGATAAAACGGAAACAAGATAATTTATGATAAACGGTTTTCAGAACCATATATTCCGTTTTGTTTATAAGAAAGTATGATAAACCGGGTGGGAAATAATGAAAAAAATAATACCTGTTCTTGCGGCTCTCTTAATTTCTGTGAGCGGTTGCATGTCAGTCGTGAAAGAAAATCCCCAAACGATTTCAAAATTAAACGATCAAAAAAATATATCTTGGAATGCCGACGACTTTCCTTGTGAAATAGAAAATTTAAACTCTAAAGGTGAAAAAAACAAGCAGGTTTTCAAAAAACCGCCGGAAAGAGTGGTGGCAATCTGGCAAAACTCTATCGAAACATTGCTTGCCCTCGGTGTAGGTGACCGTATCATAGCGGCAATCGGAGTGCCCGACGGTAAATATATATCTTCCCCTTACAGAGAAGCATATGAGAAAATTGCTTATAAAAGTTTTGAAAGAATAGATTTAGAAACCATTATGATGATGAATCCCGATTTTATTGTAGGTTGGAATTCTACTTTTTCCGAAAAAGTATTAAGAAGTACTGATTTTTGGAACAGCCGGGGAGTACATACCTATATTGCACCCAGTTCCAATCCGAAATTTCCTGTCAAAACGATTGAAAACGAATATCGCGATATCTTAAATATGGGAAAAATTTTTGATAAAGAAGACAGAGCGAAAGAATTAATCGGCAAAATGGAAAAGGAAATCAATGAAACGGTAGAAAAGGCAAGTAAAGAAAACAGAAAACCGAGAGGTCTTATCATAGAATTTCTGGGAAATAAGATAAATGTGTACGGAAGTAAAACATTGGCCGGTGACATTCTGCAAAGGCTGCACGGTGAGTTGTTGGCAAAAGACCAGCAATTGATAAGTAAAGAGCAAATTATTGAGCTGAATCCGGATGCCATATTTGTGGTAATTACAGAATTTGATTATGATAATACAGATTTAGTGCTGGACCAGCTGTACCGGGAAGAAGCATTGCGTGATGTACCGTGTATAAAAGAACATCACGTATATCCCCTTCCGCTGTATTCGATATATTCATCGGGAACAAGAACATTGGAAGGTATACAGAAAATCAAAAAAGGTCTGTATCCTGATATGAACTGAGGAGTTACTTATGAAAAAATGGATTCGTCATTTAGAATTTACGGCAGTGCTTATTTTACTTGCCCTAATTTTAGTCATTTCTCTCTTTTGGGGGCTCGGAATCGGTACGGTGAAAATACCGTTGGACCAAATTTATCAGACAGTAGCGGAACAACTGACGGGGGACCTTCCTATCGAAGCTGTCGGACGGGGACCTGTTCATGATATCGTCTGGCTTCTCCGTTTTCCCCGTCTGATTCTGGCCGCTCTTGTCGGTTCGGGACTTGCGGTGTGCGGTGTTATCATGCAGGCTATCGTAAAAAACCCGTTGGCAGACCCGTACATACTCGGGATTTCCTCCGGCGCTTCTTTGGGCGCCACATCGGCCATTCTTTTGGGTGTCGGCGTTTCTCTGGGCTCTAATTTTGTAGGAATCAGTGCATTTATCGGGGCATTTGCCTTATCTCTTGCCGTCCTTTTCATTTCCAATCTGGGAGGCCGCTCCAATTCCATTAAATTACTTTTGGCAGGCATGGCGTTATCGGCAGTGTGCAGTGCATTTTCCAGCTTTATTGTCTATTTTGCCAATAATAAAGAAGGAATGCAGAGTGTAGCATACTGGATGATGGGAAGTCTTGCCGGGGCAAAATGGAATGAAATCATGGTGATAGCACCGGTGGTTATTATTTCCATTTTATTCTTTTGGACGCAGAGCCGTGTCCTGAATCTTATGCTTCTGGGAGATGAAACGGCGATAACGATGGGAACGGATCTCCATGTATACCGCCAATGGTATCTTTTAATCAGCTCCCTCATTGTCGGATTTGCCGTGTATGCCTCAGGTATGATCGGCTTTGTGGGTCTTATTATTCCTCACGTGATGCGTATGTTTATCGGGCCGGACCATAAACGGCTTATTCCTACCAGTGCCCTTGTGGGAGCCATATTTCTTGTCGTCTGCGACGGATTTTGCCGGATCATTATTCCTCACACGGAATTGCCGATCGGTATCCTGATTTCTATGATTGGTGCGCCCTGCTTTATTTATCTCATGATTAAGCGGACTTACGGATTTGGAGGGAATGACTGATGGAAATATTAGCGGAAGCGGTAAAATTCTTCGTCGGCAAGAAACAGATTCTAAAAGGAGTGGATCTCCATTTATATCCGAAAGAATTTTTAGGAATCATCGGGCCGAACGGGAGCGGTAAGAGTACATTTTTAAAATGTGTATACCGTGTACAAAAACCGACAGAAGGAAAGTTGGTATTTGACGGGAAACTTTTGGATGAAATGTCCTACCGCGAATCGGCACTTAAGCTGGCCGTCGTGGCACAGCATAATTTTTATAATTTTGATTTCACCGTTCTCGATGTAGTGCTCATGGGACGTTCTCCCCATAAAAAGATGATGGAGCGGGATAACCTGAAGGATTACACGCTGGCAAGAGATGCCATAAAGTTGGTGGGGTTGGAAGGATTTGAAGAAAGAAATTTTTCCACCTTATCTGGTGGCGAGCAGCAACGTGTCATTCTTGCCAGAGCTTTGACGCAGGAAACGGAGTGCCTTGTCTTGGACGAGCCGACAAATCATCTGGATATAAGGTACCAGCTGGAAATTATGGATATCGTAAAAAGTTTGGATTTGACCGTGGCGGCGGCTATTCATGATTTAAATATTGCAGCCATGTACTGTGACCGTCTGATAGCCATCCGTGACGGACAAGTGTCAGGTGTGGGCACTCCGGCCGAACTTTTGACAGAAGAGTTCATTCATGATTTATACCAGGTGGACAGTAAAGTAGAAATCGATGAAACGGGAAGGATGCACATCATATATCTGCCGAAGCACTGGAAAAAAGAGGGTACGCCACAAAGCTGATTTTTTGAAATTGTGAGAATCAAATGAAAAGAACCGGAAGACATATGTTATAAACCGGTTCTTTTTTTGTATGCTACATACATTTGAATTGTGTACGCAAGCTTGCCCCTATCGCTTCGCTTTGCTCGGCACTTGCCCCGAGAACGGGGGAAGCTGACACTAAGGAAGAAAGAAATCATATTTTTATACGAATAAAAACAAAAATAACGAGATGGTTCACATAAAAAAACCGTCCCTGCTTGTCAGAAAGGGCAAGTGGGAGCAAATGATAGGTCATGTTTTTTTGGACTGCTTTTTGTTCGTTTTCAGGAGGAATTTGTGATTATAAGTGCGCCCATATGAATTTAGCAGTACCTATAAAAAGTATTTATATGGACAAAAAGTGAGATTATACCTATAATTAAATAGTAATAAATAAAATAAAGTACGGAAAGAAGTAAATTAAAAAATAAGGAGGGCAAAAAAGAGTCAAAGAATTATTTTTTATTTAACATCTGTATTTATTTTAATTTTCAGACAAGAGAGGATTATGGAATGAAAAACAAAATGCTTATGGCTGCCGTATTTGCGGCAATGAGTTCTGTATTTACCGGCGGCATGGTTTCCGCACAGGATACAAATACGACGTATGAACTTGGCGAAATCGTTGTTATTGGTGACCGTAACAAGGCAAGAGAAGTTTTACCCGGTGAATTCGTGTATACGAAGTCACAGACCGGATTCCTTGCAGGAAAAGATACCATGGACGTTCCGTTTACACAGATGCATTTTACGGAAAAAGCAATGGATACCTTTACCGCACCAGATAAGCCGATGGATGCATTACTCGCCAATTCACCGTCTGTACGTCAGTCGGGATCTATTCTTCACGGAGATTTCTTTTTCCGCGGATTCCGTACGAACGGTACCAACTTCTATGTAAACAATGTCCCCGGTGTATTCACACAGTTCAATACACCTTTGTTCCCCATCGAATCTTTGGAATTGGTTTCCGGTCCGAATATCGGAATTTACGGGACCGGCGTCCAGTATGAAACGACAAACCCGGGCGGTATCGTCAGCGTGAAGTCCAAAGTGGCTCCCGATAAAGGCGTTCTTGACTATACCCAGACCATTTCTGGCCGCGGACTTTTCGGTGAATATCTCGACTGGGGCGAACGTTTCGGTGATAAGAAGGAATGGGGCGTACGTATTACCACAGAAAACCTGAACGGAAAAACTTCTGTCAAAGGAACAAAGATTAACGGACAGGGTATTTTTGCAAATATTGACAGAACAACGGAAAACAGCAAGGATAATTTATTCATCGGATACCGGAACCTGGTCATCCAGGGAGGTCTGCGCTGGTTCATCTTGGGCGGAGATCTCACAAAGTTACCGGCTGTACCGAAGGGATCTTCCGATTTCAGCTTTGACGGCATGATAAAGGGAACCCACGGCTGGCTCATGACCTATAACCATGAACAAAAATTGAATGATAATTTCGATATGTTCTTCAATTTCGGTATGCAGAGAAATAATCTGAACCGTCATATGATGGCAAACGGCGGCAGTGGATATTCTTTGAGACAGGACGGCACTTTTGATGTGACTGCTAAGGCCGGTGTGACACCGCAGGAATTCTATTACTGGCAGCTCGGCGGCGTGGCTCATGCCAAGACAGGCGATGTGAAACATGACATTACGGTTTCGTATAACCAGTCTTGGAGAAATCGTAAGGTTGCTTACGGCACAGGTGATCTCAAGAATGGAAATAAAGCATTTAAGATCGGAACGGGCAGTCTCCTTACAGGAATCAACCAGACTGTACCGACACCGTTTGCTTATGTAAACAGCCGTTGGAATAATAAGACGAGAGTAAAGAGTATTTCTGCTGTCGATTACATGACTTACAACAACTGGGACGTTGTAGTAGGAGTGCATCACCATGAAGCGACCTCACGGAGCTACAAGTGGAAGAACCAGACCAGTATGGAACTGAACGGTATCGACAGAGTTGTGACGAAGGATACGGCACCGCTGTACGGACTGATTTACCACCCCACAGAAAACACTTCCGTTTATTTCAGCCATTCTGAAAACTTTGACTGCGGGGTAGGGGTCAATACGACTTTCGAAAACTCCGGAGACACTATGCCGCCGCTGAAGACCAAGCAGAATGAATTCGGTGTGAAATATAAGGCTGACGAACTGCTCTACACTTTGGCATACTATGATATCAAGCAGGATAACCTGATGGGTTACTACAAACCGGGATTTGAAAAACCCTTCCAGAGCGTGGACGGAGAAGCTCATCATAAAGGACTGGAATTTACGGTAAACGGTAAACTCAGCGATAAGTGGAACATCATCGGCGGATTCTCGAAGATGAGTGCTATCCAGCAGAAGTTAGCGGAAGTACCGGATACAAAAGCACAAGGCCGCCAGATTAAGGACAAAACCGGAAAAGTGATAAAAGTCATCGATCCGGCCACCAATAAGGTCATCACAAAAAAGAATCCGGCAGAAGGGAAATCTGTAAACGGTATCTCCGAATGGACAGCCGTACTCGGATTGGAATATAACCCGAATGAAAGCTGGAGCATTTTGGGCCGTGCCATCTACACGGGTCGTTCTCCTGTGAAGAATGAAGCGCTGTGGGCACCGGGATATACCATTTTTGACTTAGGTGTCACCCATAAGACACACTTCGGCAAGAATCCGGCAGAATTGTCACTTATGTGCAACAACGTATTTGATAAAGACTACTGGCAGGTATCCCGCGGCAACCAGGTATATCTCTCCTTACCACGTACATTCACATTCACAGCAAAGATTCATTTCTAAGAAAAATAATAAAAGAGGGTGCCGTTATGACACCCTTTTTTCTTGCCGGGAGAAGATATGGAAAAAGATTTTCTTTCAGAAGAGTGGCTTTTGGCACTGGGACGGGGGAATCCCGAAAAGGAACGGAATTTCAATGATGAAATCGAGCGGGCTTTTTGGGTGAAGATGGCTCCTGATTTTACGGAGAAAAATAATCTGAATCACGATACCCCTTTATTGGCAGAAACGATTCTTTCTTTTATCGAAGAGGGGTCTTCGGTGATTGAAATAGGCCCGGGGACAGGGAATTTTACCGTTCTTATGGCAAAGAAAGCAGGGTATATTATCGGTATTGATTTTTCTGAGGCCATGCTGGCGGAACTGGAAAAGCGTCTGGAGGCAGAGGGCATTGAAAATGTGGGAGCGGTCTGCGGAAAATGGGAAGATGCGGAGTTGACGGCGCCGTCGGACTATATCGTAAGTGTGAATTCTCTTTACCGTGTCCGGGAAATCAGAAAAGCTGTCGGCAAAATGAAAAAGTTTGCCAAAAAAGGAATTCTCATTCTCAGAACGATACAGCGGTCTTTCTTTTATGAGCTGTATACCTCTTTGGGGATTTCTGCGGCGGAGCAGAAGGATTACCGTCTTCTTCCCCTGTTTTTCTGGGAGCAGGACATGCACTGCGATGTGCGGTTTATGAAATACAAGAAAAAGCGGGAATTCCCGGATATTGAAAATGCTTTGGAAGAAATCAGGAAAGAGCTGGGGAGCGAGTTTCCCCGTTATGAGAAGACCATACGGGAAAAACTGCTCCGGCTTGCCACACCTTCGGAGAAGGGTATTGAAATCAGGCAGTGGCGGGAAACCGTGGCTGTTTCTTATAAAAAATGACAGAAAGGGTATGTATGAGAAAATTTACTGTTTTTCTGTTAAGTTTGCTTCTCCTTTGTTTTTGCGGTGTCTTGCAAGGGTGTAAGACGCAGGAACGAAAGGGCGAGGCGGAAATCGTTCTTGCCGCCGCCAGAGATCTCGTGCCGGGAAATAAAGACCCGTACTATGCGACGACGATACTCAAGGTATGGGAACCGCTGGTCGGTATTTCCAATGACGGGGAGGCTGTTCCCGTTCTGGCGGAATCATGGGAAAGCAACGAGAATAAAACAGAATGGATATTTCATTTGAAACGGAACGTCCTTTTCCAGGACGGAGAGCCTTTTGACGCGCCTGCGGCGGTAGAGAATTTTAAACGTTATCAGAATATGGGATATCGTCCGTCTACTTTTTACGGTTTTTTGATTGACCGTATCTATCCCGGCTTGGAAGCGGCGGAGGCGGTGGGAAATGATTCTCTCCGTCTGCGGTTCAAGCACCCTGTGCCGATGCTCATTTACCGTATGGCCGGCTGGGGGAGTGCGATGTTCAGTCCGAAATGTTTTAACAGTGAAACCGGGGATTGGACAGGAATTGCCAAAGGAACAGGGCCGTTTCAGATTATAGAAAGAGTACCCGATTCTTATGCCGTTCTCGAAAGGTTTGACGGCTATCACGGTGAAAAAGCAAAGGCGAAACGAATCCGGATACGGACCATTCCTTCTCCCGATACAAGGTATTCGGCGATGAAATCAGGGGAAATACAAGGGGTTCTTGATTTAGGCGGACTCGCTCCCATTATGGCAGAGGAGCTGGAACGGGACGGGCGTTTTTCCGTCAATTCTGCACATTCGACGATTTCCCACTACCTGACATTGAACGGAAGCCGTTTTCCTTTCCAAGATGAAAGAATGAGACGGGCCATTGATTTAGCGGTTGACAGAGAAAAAATCGTTAATCATTATTTCCGCGGATTTGCCGTACCTACCCGGAGCTTCCTGAACAGTACGAATCCTTTCGGACATATCGAAAAGCCCGTGTATGACCCGGTGAAGGCGAAAGAGCTTGCCCGGGAAGTGCTGGGGGATAAGCGGGTGACTGTGAAATTTTTACTTCCCCAATACGGTATGGCACGGTATCCGTATAAGATTATTTCTGAATTTATCCAAGCGGAATTAAGACCTTTGGGACTTGATGCGAAAATCGTCATGGTAGACAGTATGACTTCTAAAAAATTAATGAGAAGCGGCGATTATGATATGTCTATCGGCACAAGAGGTTTGGGAAATCTGGATCCTACCTCGCTTTTGTCGGAATATTTTGCTTCTGACGGGGCGACGAATAAAGCCAATCATATCGGTTATGAAAATCCCGTGGTCGATGACTGTTTCGAACGGCTGAAAACCACGTACGATGTAGAGGAGAGAAGAGCGATTTATACGGAAATTCTGGACCAGCTTCTTCTTCATCCGCCCGGCATGATTCCGCTCATGGAAGATGAAAATATCGCCGTATCTTCCAATGCGCTGGGCGGCTATGATGCGGCCGTATACGGAATTACTCTCGATAAAGTCTATTGGAAAAAGGAGGACACATGAAAGCGTTTCTTTCCTATGCTGGGCACAGGCTTTTACTACTCATTCCTTTTTTGATAGGCATTACGGTTTTATCTTTCCTTTTGGGGATACTTTCCCCCGGCGATCCCGCACTGGCGGTTCTCACCATGGACGGAGCGAGCGAGCCGACCATGGAAGAATTGGCGGCCATGCGCCATACGATGGGACTTGACCGTCCTTTGTGGATACAGTACGGAAGTTGGCTGTTTCATGCGGTACAGGGAGATCTCGGGAATTCCTACCTGACGCAAAAACCTGTTCTCAGTGAAATCTTGAGACGGTTTCCCGTCACGCTCCACCTTGCCGTTTGTGCTATCGGCTGGGTTATTTGTCTCGGTGTTCCTCTCGGCGTATGGGCGGCACGGAAAAAAGACAGCGTTTCCGAATTCGGACTCCGTATCCTGTCGCTTCTTTGTATTTCCATTCCGTCTTTCTGGATGGCCATTCTCTGCATGCTTCTTTTCTCGGAACATTTACAGATTCTTCCGTCCAGCGGATACGGGACGATACGGCAGATGATTATGCCCTCTTTCGTCCTCGCTTTGGGAACGATGGCGGCGGTGATGCGTCTTCAGCAGACGACCATGCTTGAAGTGATGGAAAAAGAATTTATCCTGACGGAAAAAGCGAAAGGAATTCCGCTGTCCCTCATCATGAAACGCCATGTATTGCCGAACTCCTTAATTCCCGTCATCACTCTTTTGGGAACGTACTTCGGTTCCGTTCTCGGCGGGTCTGTCATTATTGAAGACATGTTTTCCATTCCCGGACTGGGAAGTTACGTTCTCGCGGCGATATGGGGAAGAGATTATCCCGTCATTCAAGGCTATGTCATCGTCAGCGGTACCGTCTTTATCGTATTTAACTATGCAGTGGATATCATTTGCTATCTTCTGAACCCGTTGGTACGGAAAGGAGAAAACGGATGAAACGGAAAACTACGTATCTCCATATCCTTTACGGCTTTGCCGCTTTGACCGTTACCGTTATCGTGGCGGCCGCCGTCTTTGCACCGTGGATAGCTCCTTATGATCCTTCTGCCGTATCGATGGACGAAATATTGGAATACAGCTCACCGGCCCATTGGCTCGGCACAGATGCTTTGGGAAGAGATATCCTTTCCCGGACGATTTACGGTGCCCGCTCGTCAGTTGCTTTTGCTTTCTGTGCGGCACTTTGTACCATGCTTGTGGGACTTACGCTCGGTATGGCAGGCGGATATTTCGGCGGATTTATCGATAAAGCCATCCAGTCTTTGGTTGCCGTTTTCCAGGGACTCCCCGGAACGAGCCTTATGATAGCGATTGCGGCGATTCTTCCCGAAAATAATGCCCGTATCATTATTGCCCTGACCCTGACCTCGTGGACAGGATTCTCCCGTATTGTCCGTAATGAAGTGCGGCGTATAAAAGGAGAAACGTATATGGAGGGCATACGGAGTCTCGGAGCAGGGCATTGGTATATTCTTACGAAATATGTACTTCCCAATCTTCTGCCCGTGATTATTGTCCTCTTTACACTCCGGACGGGAACATCACTTCTTTCAGCGGCGGCTCTGTCGTACCTCGGACTCGGTGTATCTCCGCCCACTGCGGACTGGGGCGTCATGATCAGCGATGCCCGTACCTATTTCCGTTCTTATCCCCTCATGATTATGGCGCCGGGCATCGGAATCACTCTCTTCTGCCTTTCTATCAATCTTATCGGGGACGCTCTGAGAGACTTTTTGCAAATCAAAAAATCCCCTTTTGAAAAGGAGAAATGACATGGACATAGAAATCAAAAATCTATCCGTCTCCTTTCCTGAAGGGAAAGAACAGAGACGTGTACTGAATCCGGTGAGCCTTACGCTCAAACAGGGAGAAATCACAGCCGTCATCGGAGAATCGGGAAGCGGTAAATCCATTCTCGGAAGTGCCGTTATAAGGCTGCTTGACGATTCGGCGGTCATAGAGGGCGAGATTTATCTGGGAGAAACAAATCTGCTCCGTCTGCCGGAAAAAGAAATGAACAAAGTGAGGGGAAACAGAATAGGCTGGATTGCCCAGGATCCCGTAGCCGCCATGAATCCTCTTATGAAAATAGGAAAACAGGTCCTTGAAGGCATCTGTTTCCACAGAAAGAAAAAAGAAGAAGAAGAAAAGGAAAACGGAATCCGCCAATTGCAGAAATACGGACTCAAAGAGGCGGAAGATATCTGGGATAACTACCCGTACCAACTTTCCGGCGGTATGGCACAGCGTGTCATGACAGCGATGATGACACTGCCGCATCCGGAATGGCTGATTGCCGATGAACCGACAAAAGGTTTGGATGCTTTTGTGCGGGAACAAGTGGCAGAAGCATTCCGGCAACTGAAGAAACAAGGCATCGGAATCATCCTGATTACCCACGACCTGCGTCTGGCGGAACGGATATCGGACCGCACGGCGATTATTTATAAAGGAGATTTGGTGGAATTCGGGAAAACGGCGGACATATTTCAAAATCCGGGCCATGACTATACCAAAAAACTCTTTGCCGCCGCTCCGGGCAGAAACAGGCATTCGAAAATAAAGGAGGCGGACCGATGACACTCCTTTCTGCAGAACACATCTGTAAAGAATTTGAAACGGGATGGATACATAAAGAGAAAAAAGAAATTCTTCATGACATATCCTTCACCATAGAAGCGGGTGAAACCGTCGGACTTACGGGAGCCAGCGGCGCCGGGAAATCGACGATTTCAAGAATCATCATGGGGCTTATACAGATACAAAAAGGGAAACTTTTCTTTGACGGAAAAGATATCACCAATAAAGCGGGGAAGAACAGAGAAATACAAATGCTTTTCCAAAATCCTCTGGCCTCACTGAATCCGAGAATGAAAATTATCGAATCGATGAAAGAACCGTCAAGGATACAGGGAATATCCGTAGACTATGAAAAGGAAATTCCAAAAATCATGGAACGGTTCCAACTGCGGGAAGAATTGCTGGACCGGAGGCCGCACCAGTTATCCGGCGGCGAAGTGCAAAGAATATGCCTCGCCCGCCTGCTGTTTCTGAAACCGCGGCTTCTGATTCTTGACGAACCGACGTCTATGCTTGATGTATCCGTGCAGGCACAAATTATCGATATATTAAAAGAAATACAAAAAGAACAAAATATTTCCTACCTCTTCATTTCCCATGACCTGGACCTGCTCCATTCCTGTGCCGACCGCATAGGGATATTAAAAGCGGGACGGCTCATAGAAATGGAGAAAACCGAAGTCTTATATAAAAATCCGAAACAGGCATATACAAAAGAACTTATCGCCGCTTTCGAAGATTTTTGAGTTATTTAGGGGAATAACCGGGAAAGTCGAGAAAACAACAGAAAACTCCACTCTTTCCGGATATCCATATATCACTATTTTATTGTTTTTTTAGAGAGGAGATTTTTCTATGAAGAGAAAAATGTTGGCTGCCGCATTGATAACCGCTGTGGCTGCAACAGGTGCAAGTGTCATGAACGCAAGTGCCATGTATGAATTGGACGAAGTGACGGTGACCGCCGACAGAGAAGGAATTGTCAGAACTTTACCGGGGGGGCTTGTCAATTCCACCGCTAAGCTGGGGATTTTGGGCAATCAGAGCGTTATGGAAATTCCGTACTCCGAAATGAGTATGACCTCCAAGACTTTAGAAACCTTCCATGATGCATCACAGCCGCTTGCCAATGTGCTTTCCAATAATCCGTCTATCCGTTCCAGTACGACATCTCCGATGTACACCGATTTCTCCATGCGCGGCATTAATATGAACGGAAATCACATCATGCTGAACGGTATTCCGAGTCTGTATTACCAGTTCAACGGACCGGTATCCCACACCATCGAAAGAATGGATATCACCTCCGGACCGAATGCTGGTGTCAATGGTGTCAGCATGTCGAATAACGGAACGAACGGCGGGGCAACTCCTGCACCGGGAACAATCAATGTTGTTACGAAAAGAGCGGGTAAGGAAGATATCACCCACTATACACAGACTTTCTCCGGCAGAAGCAATCTGGGCGAATTTATAGATATAGGAAGAAGAGCAGGAGAATGGGGCGTTCGTGTGATGGGCGAATACATGAATGGCGATATGTCTCTTAAAAATGCGGAAAAAGAAGAAAAGAACATTTTTGTTAACTTGGACCGCAAAGGAAAAACGTCAGAAATGAATATTTTTGCCGGCTCTTTCGATTTGAGAGTCAATAAAGGCCAGCGCTGGTTTACTTATGGCGGAAACGGAGATGTACTTCCTGCCGCTCCCGATTCGAATACGGACTACGACTTCAAGGGAACGACAAAATGGATGTACGGCTGGGTCATGACGGTTAACCATGAAAAAGCAATTAATGACAACTGGCAGTGGTTCACCAACTGGGGCATTAACCGCAGAAGCGGAAATAAGTACAATTCAAGTGCGAATCTGAAGTTTGATGAAAAAGGAAATTTCATGAGCTCCAATGTAGCAAACGCACAAAACGAGTCGGGAAATAACTCTTATATCCAGACCGGTGTCAGAGGAAAAGTTTATACAGGGAATGTAGAACACAATCTGTCCTTTGCCGTTGACCGTTCTTGGGCGAAATACTGGAATGACAGCCACAACAGTGATAAAGGAAATATCATCGGGAATCTTTATGACGGCGTTGCCTATAAGGATACATTCTATATTCCGGAATTAAGACCGACTAAACTTTTCTGGACGGAAGTCAATACAGGAATTACCGTAGCCGACAGCATGAAGTTTGACAGATGGAATGTACTTCTTGCTTTATCACGGAAACATGAAAACTTCACAAACAATGCAAAGAATGAACATTTTAAAAACAATGACTGGTTGCCCACTTTCGGTGTTTCCTACAAAGTCACCGATGACATGTCTCTTTATGCGGGACAAACGCAAAGTGTTTCCCGCGGAGCCGTAGTGACGGATGACAAATATATCAACAAAGGCGAAACACTGTCCCCCTCAAAGAGCAAACAAAGAGAAGTAGGCATCAAGTATCAGGTCGGCGGACTCCTGACGACGCTCAGCTATTTCAATATCAACCAGCAGAGCATGATTGATATAGCTCAGGGGAATGATAAATATCTCCGGAAAGCAGACGGAAGAGAGAAGTTTAAGGGCGTAGAATGGACGGTCAACGGAAAACTGGCTCCGAGATGGACGGTAACCGGCGGTCTTATGTATCTTGATGCAAAGAGAACAAAGACAAAGGACGGTGCCAATGACGGACGTTTCGTTGACGGCGTAGCAGACTGGAGCGGTGTTCTCGGACTCGTTTATGAAGCGGATGATAATTTAGACATCATCGGCCGCATGAATTGGTGTGGAGAAGCTCAGATAAGCAACCCTAAATCTCCATCCAAGGCAACAAAGATACCGTCTTACACCACATTTGACTTGGGTGTGAAATACAGGACACAGCTCGGAAGCGTTCCCGTATCGCTGACCGCTATGTGCTATAACCTGACAAATAAAGACTACTGGATGGGAAGAGGAAGCTCTACCACATTCGGTCTTTCCATGCCGAGAACATTCATGCTTTCTGCCCGTTTTGCATTCTAAAAAGAAAGCATAAGAAAAGCAGAGACATCATACGATAAAGTTCTTTAAAAAATAGGAAGTAAATAAAATACCTGTTCCTTTTGTATGGGGCAGGTATTTTATTATGTACCGTGGAAGGTAAAGCAAAGTGTTTAAAGTGAAAATACAAAAAGCATAAATGAAAGAATGAAAAAGCCACTCGCAAGGGTGGTTTTTTTATGGACATTTGCCCTGGGTATTTCTTTTTTATACAATAGAACTAAGGAGGGATACTATGATATTTGATGAAACATTATCTTTGCATAACGGGAAAAAGATTCCCAAGCTGGGACTGGGAACCTGGTTTATTAAAGACGGCGAGGCCGCTGAGGCGGTGCGGTCGGCGGTGAAAATCGGGTACCGCCATATCGATACCGCCCAGACGTACAGAAATGAACGGGGTGTCGGGGAAGGGCTTCTTTCCTGCGGTCTCGGACGGGAGGAAATTTTTGTCACCTCGAAAGTGGCGGCAGAGCATAAAAGCTATGAAGCGGCCAAGGAGTCCATTGACGGAACGCTCGAAAAAATGGGGCTTTCTTATCTGGACTTGATGATTATCCATTCGCCCCAGCCGTGGACGGAAGTGAATCAATCGGAATACCGTTACGAAAAGGAAAACAGGGAAGTCTGGCGGGCTTTGGAAGAGGCGTACGAGAGCGGAAAAGTGAAAGCCATCGGTGTCTCCAATTTCCTGGAGAAGGATTTGGAAAATATTTTGGAAACCGCCCGTATCAAGCCGATGGTAAATCAGATTCTCTGTCATGCGGGGAATACACCGCTCGCACTCATTGATTTCTGCAAGAAACGGGATATTGTGGTGGAAGCATATTCCCCGATTGCCCACGGAGAGGCGCTGAAGAACAAGGTGCTTTGCGAAATGGCGGAAAAGTATAAAGTGACGGTGGCACAGCTCTGTATCCGTTACGCCTGGCAGCTGGATACGGTGGTTCTTCCGAAAACGACATCGCCTTTGCGGATGAAAGAAAATGCAGAAATTGATTTCACGATTTCAAAAGAGGATATGGACCTGCTGATACATTTGGAAAAAATAAAAGACTACGGTGAGTTCGGACGTTTCCCCGTTTACGGCGGGAAGTTGGAAAAGAAATAAAAATAAAGAAAACCCTTATGAGATTAAGGTCATAAGGGTTTTTGATTTTTTCCGATGAAATTATACTTCCATGATGCGCATGATGTTTGTGGCGGCGGATTTTCTTTTTTTCAGATTTCCCGAGAAAATACCGGCGGTGATGACACAGAGGTCGTTTTTCTTGATGTAGCCTTCGTTCTGCAATTTTTCTATGGATTTCTCAAATATGATGTCTGTCGATTCGTAACGGGGCGCCAAAAGCGGGCTGACACCCCAGAAGAGCATCATCTGGCGGACCGTGATTTCATCGGGGGATAGAGCAAAAATATCTACATCGGGGCGGTACTTCGAAAGGAGAAGAGCCGTATTTCCCGAAATGGTGGGAGCGATGATCGCTGCCGCTTTGAGCTCGTGGGCCGCCGTGACGGTGGCACGACAGGTGGTATTGGAAATACTGTCGTAAAGGGTCGCTTCCATTTCTCTGTAGCGGAAAAGGTCATATTCATGGAATTGTTCGGTAAATTCGGCAATGGAAACCATCATTTGCAGAGCCTCGACGGGATATTTCCCGCTTGCCGTTTCACCGGAGAGCATGATGGCATCGGTCCCGTCGTCGATGGCGTTGGCCACATCGGTGACTTCCGCCCGGGTCGGGCGGGGATTTCTAATCATCGAGTCAAGCATCTGCGTGGCGGTGATGACAAGTTTTCCCTCATAATTACATTTCTTAATCATGTCTTTCTGGAGACGGGGGAGCATTTTCGGATTCACCTCGACCCCCAAATCTCCGCGGGCAATCATGATACCGTCAGCGGCAACGACGATTTCATGGAAGTTTTTTACCCCTTCCTGGGATTCGATTTTGGCAATAATTTTGATTTTTGAGTTTTTTTCCGAAAGAATCCGGCGGATTTCTTCAATGCAGGAAGCATCGCGGACGAAAGAGGCGGCGATAAAGTCGAAATCATTGTCTATGGCAAAAAGAATATCCTCTTTATCTTTTTCCGTCAGCGCCGGAAGACGGACGGGAATGTCCGGTATGTTCACGCCTTTTTGCTCGCCCAGCTCGCCGCCGCTGATGACTTCACACAAAATGTCACAGCCGTTCACGTCTTTCACGGCAAGGTCAATCAGCCCGTCATCGATGAGGATATGATGTCCCGGGCGGATATCTTTGATGATATCGGGATAGTTGATAAAAACTTTGTCCGCCGCATTTTCCGCATCGGCAGTGAGGACAAGGAAGCCACCTTTTTGAAGAAGCAGGGGACGGTGGTCTTTCAGCAAACCGGTCCGTATTTCCGGCCCTTTCGTATCCAGCATGGCGGCGATGGGACGGCCTGCTTCAAGAGCCGCTTTCCGGAGCATGACAAGCTTTTCCTTGTGACTCTCCCGGGTACCGTGGGAAAAATTAAAACGGGCGACGTCCATCTGGAGAGCCATTTTTTTCATGATTTCATAATCGTCCTGGCGGGGACCGATGGTGCAGATAATTTTAGTTTTTCTCATACAATCTCCTTGAAAAATAAAAATATCCCTGTATGTATCTGTTTACTATATAGTACTACAGGCAAGGGAAATAATACACCGGGAAAGAAAAAGCGGTTTTATATGAGCAAAAACGGAAGAATAGAAATAAGCGTGAGCAAAATATGATAACGATTCTGACCTGTGTACGCAGCCTTGCCCCTATCGCCTCGCTTGGCTCGGCACTTCCCTCCGTGTTCGGGGGAAGCGAACGACTAAGGAAAAAAGAATTTATGTTTTTTATATAAGAAAAAGCAAAAATAATTAAATGATTCACATTAAAAAAGCCGTCCCCGCTTGTCGGGGAAGGTGGCGGCGGTAGCCGTCGGAAGGGGCAAGTATGAGCAAAAATGGAAAAACAGTTTCTACTAAAGTGGTATTAAATACTTGCCTGTCATTCTTGAACGAAGTGATGGCAAGCGAACCACTTTTCGAGGAGCGGAGCGACACTGTAAAAATGAGTGAAACGCCATACCCGACCAACGGGAGCGGTAAGAATCTGGCAGAGGTTGAAAGATTTAAATGTTTTAACCTGTGTACGCATACTTGCCCCTATCGCCTCGCAAGGCTCGGCACTTCCCTTCGATTTCGGGGGAAGCGAACGACTAAGGAAAAAAGAATTCATAGTTTTTATATAAGTTAATCGCCGAAAAACAGTAAATGACTTTTTGCCTAAGAAGAAAAGAATACGAACCGTAAGCCGTCCCCGAACACGGGGAAGGTGGCGGCGGTAGCCGTCGGAAGGGGTAAGCGTGAGCAGAAAGGTAAAAGAGTTTTTTATAAAACGATAGTAAATACCTGCCTGTCATTCTCGAACGGGGGTAAAAAGCGGTCGGGAATAGAATAATAAAAAAGTACAGGGTAGAGTGAAGAATCTGGCAATGGTTGCAAGATTTAAATATTCTAACCTGTGTACATTTGCTTTTTCAGGAACACCTAACACTAAGGAAAGAACATTTATATTTCCTTTGCTACCCGCTATAAAAGTGCATACAAAAACGCCGCCCTTTTTTGAGAGCGGCGTGATTTTTTATGCCATGTCCAGATTTTTCAGAATTTTGTTCAGCACACCTTGGAATATTTTCATGTCCGTGTCGGAAACACCGGCGTAGAAACGCTGATCCAAGGCAACGGCTTCTTTGTGACTGACTTCTTCCACTTCTCTTGCCCTGTCGGTGAGGAAGAGCCGGTACTTTCTCGCATCTTCAGGAAGACGCTCTTTTCTGATCAGACCTTTTTTAATCATGGTTTTAATCATGACCGTAATGGTCGGATTGGTCAGATGAAGATGATCCTCCAGCACTTTCTGGGTGACCACTTCTTTTTTGTGAGTCGATAAATAAGCAATGATCAGTGCCTGTCTGGCAGTAAGACCGTACTTTTTCATAATGTTCGTTTGCTTCAGAAGCATCCGCTTGTGTGCCCGGCCCAGGTTGTAGGTCAGACCCATCTGGTCGCTTTTTTCAAGGTCCTTCGGGTGTAAATGGATTTGTTTTTTCATGAATATCACCTGGCTGTAAAACGTAAAACATGGAAATTCGCAGTCACCGGCATTATGCACCGAAACAGACCGCCCGGCCGATTACCGTCGGTTATCCGCTAAAGACGGCTCTGAAAGAGGAAGCGGCACTTTTTCACTTTGTTTCCTTGATTTTTCCTTAATATCCCAGCGGTCATTCTTATCAATTTCACCGTAGAGAATGTGCTCACCGGCGGTAATTTCAAAGGTGATATGCCCGAGGATGTCATGGCGTTGTACGGAAAAATAAGGAGATTTTACGGAATAGGTACCCTTCCATAAAATGTTCATATTCCGACGGATTGTGATGGTCATCTGTCCGTCATGATGCTCCATCTCAAAAATGGTCAGTCTTTCGAATCCGTCATTGAAAAATAAAGTGGAAGATGGGGAATACCCCGGTTCTCCATAAGCAGATAAAGAAGAATAATGAAATTCTTCCTCCCGGTTTCCTACAGAAGATGTCATGCCGGCCGTTCTTTCCGGTGTCCCGGCAAGCCCTGTGACAGGCAGACATAAAGCGAGAGCGAGGACTGCTCCCAGCGGTTTAACGAAAAACATGAAACCCCTTTCTGCATTTGAATACGCAAAGAAGAGAGGAAGATATCTCTTTAACTTTTGATTCTACGCACAGGTACAATCAACGAAGTAAGAAACATCTATTCTTCTCGATAACTATTTTATCACTAATCACTGCTAAATGAAAATGGTTAGGAGTGAAAAAAATTTTTATAAAACGGTAAATAATAAATTTAGAATAAAATGAACCTATATTAGGATACATGACTACAGGTCAAAATGCAATTCTGCTATACTGGAGTCAGATAAGGGAGGAGTATATGAAAATCATAGTGAGTGCCTGTCTGCTGGGCAAGCGGTGTAAATATAACGGCGGCGATAATTACCGCCAGGAAGTTGTCGATTTTTGCCGCGGAAAAGAAGTGATTCCCGTCTGTCCGGAAATAGAGGCAGGTATGCCCTGCCCGCGTCCGCCTGTAGAAATTGTCGACGGAAAAGTCACGGACTGTCACGGAAAAGATGTGGATAAAAAATACAGAAAAGGCGTGGAAAAAGTATTGGAAGAAATCGGGGATACGCCGGTGGCACTGGCTGTACTGAAGTCACGGAGTCCGACCTGCGGCGTACATGAAATCTATGACGGCACGTTCACGGGACGAAAAATCAAAGGGAGCGGAATTTTGGCTGAAGCCTTACGAAATAAAGGAATTCCCGTAATTGACGAGGAAGATCCGATATTTAACAAAAAATAAGAGCAACAAAAAAGCACGGAGCAGAAAAAAGTTCCGTGCTTTTTTATTTTATGAGTGAAACCGAAAAATATTGAAATGACTCACACAAAAAAAGCTGTCCCCGCTTGTCGGGGAAAGTGTCAGCGGAGCTGACGAAAGGGGCAAGGGTGAGCAGAAAGGTAAAAGAGTTTTTTATAAAACGATATTAAATACTTGCCTGTCATTCTTGAACGGCGATAAAAAGCAGTCGGGAATAGAATAATAAAAAAAGTACGGGGTAGAGTGAAGAATCTGGCAAAGGATACAGGATTTAAATATTCCAACCTGTGTGCAAGCTTGCTCCGATCGCCTCGCAAGGCCCGCCACTTCCCTCCGCGCCCGGGGAAGCAAACGACTAAGGAAGAAAAAATTTATAAATTTCATACAAAGAATATACGGGAGAAGAATAAAATAGGTAAAAAATATGGTATAATATTCACAAAAAAATAATTATCTAATTGTTAACAGGTGGGATAAAAAGGTTATAATTCCGGAAATTAATTTTTATGAAAGGAAGTGCTTAAGCAAAACCGGAATGAACCTGATGCAAACATATTTCGGTTATTTATACAAGGATTTTGTGTTTTTATCGGTTGGGGTATGCGTGTTAATACAGTGTATCCGGATAACAGGAGGGTTTTATGAACAAAATCTACAAACTTGTTTGGAGCAAAGTAAGAAACACCTGGGTGGTGGCTTCTGAAATTGCCAAGGGACACGGGAAAAGCTCTTCGTCCGAAGGAAACGGAAAACTTCTGAAATCTTTAGTTCTCACGGCACTCCTCGGGAGCTTCATGACAGCAGGTATGTCACCTGTTGCCGCTGCTTTGACACCGGAACAGCAGGCGGTCTATGACGCAGTCTTGGCAAAGCTGGAAGAAAATAAAACAGCAGTTCATTATGTTTCCGTCAACTCGAAAAAGGGCGATCCGAACTGGGATAACAAGGGAGCGACGGGGGACAATGCCGTTGCGATTGGCCGGGGAGCGAAAGCCGATTCGTTAAGTACCGTGGCAATCGGTGACGGAGCCAGAGTAGCATCGGACGCGAACTTGCCCGGCGGCGTGGCGATCGGCAAGAACGCGTATGTCATTAATGGTAAAGGAAGGCAGGAATATTATCTCGGCTTCGACCAGTCCAACTGGAATGTGAAGAAGGGATTATTTGGTAAGATTACCGTCGAAAGCATCAAAGATCCTAACCGCGTACCTACAGGTGTCGCCATCGGAGCCAACTCTTACGCCCGCACGGGCAGCATCCAGATCGGCGCGCATACTTATCAGGGCACGATGGGTGGCACCGACGTCACGGATAAAACGAATACGGAAGCCAACCACGTCAACCAGACCACGGTGGGTACGAATACCTTTAATAAGGGTATTTTCGGCACGATGATTGGCGCTTACTCCATCAGCACCGGTAACTTCACGGGCGAGGGCGGGATGAATAGCATGAACTATGGAGGACAAAATTTCGGATCCACCATCGCCGGCTCTTTGAATACGATCCAGTCCAAAGGGCATGACGGTTCGGCAGGCATTGCCAACAGCATTGTCGGCCTTGCCAATATGACGGAAAATACGAACGGTACTTTGATTTTCGGCGCGGGGAATAAAGTGACCAATTCGAATAAGTACATGTCCGGACTTCCGGACGGCTTCTTCCGCGGCGCGGCTACGCCGGACGAGATGATTGAAAAACTCCGCAAAATGACCATTGACAGCGAGTCCGGCGGCTCGACGATGGTGGTCGGCGGCGGTAATACCGCGGACTACACTATGGCGTCTCAGATTATGGGCGTAAATAATACTCTCACGGGAACTAAAGATAAAGTAAGCACCTATAACCTCGTGGACGGTTTCAAAAATAAAGCGGAAAATGTCACCCATCTCACGATGATTGGCTCGGATAACGAAGTGAAAGACACGACCGGCGCCGTTCTCCTCGGAGATAAGAGAAAACTGACGGGAGCCGACGGAAGCATCGTTCTCGGTTCGGCGGATGAAAGCGCGGAAACCAATGTCAAGGACGCCACCGTCATCGGACATAACGCCAACACTACCGTCGCAGGCGGCGTAGCGCTCGGCAGCGGTTCCGTGGCAGACCGTGAAAAAGCGGATGCGGAAAAAGTATATCTCCATGAAGATAAAGATGTCAAAGCGACCGTAAAAGGAGATTTGGCAGCCGTTTCAGTAGGAAATGCTGATGCGACCCGTCAGATTACAGGCGTAGCCGCAGGTACAGAGGATACCGACGCGGTGAACGTCGCCCAGCTGAAAGCAGTAGAGGAAATAGCGAAGACTAAGACGAAGATCAAAGCGGGCGATAATATCACAGTAACACCGGACAAGGAGAACGGCACCTACACACTTTCGGCTACCAACACGTACACAACCGGCGGTAAATATGACGCGACGACCAAGAAACTGACATTCACGCGAAATGACAACGCGACCTATGATGTAGATATTTCCGATGCAATAAGCAACGTGACGGACACGCGAAACACCATCGTGGACAGTGACACCGTAACCGTAGAAGCCAAAGCGCAAGCAGACGGTAGCAACGAGTACAAGCTGAACGTCAAGACGGACGGCAAGGTCGCGAAAGACGATAAGGGCATTGTCACCGGCGGCACCGTTTACAACGAAACAAGAATCGAAAAAGACGGTAACTACATCAAAGTGGAAAATACGGCAGGCCAAAACCTGACCGTCTTGGACAACCAAGTAGGTGCCAATACGACTAATATCACCAAGTTGGGGAATAGCATTGATGCCATGGGTGACCGTGTCAACAGAGTCGGCGCGGGAGCTGCTGCTCTTGCCGCTCTCCATCCGCTTGATTTTGACCCCGATGATAAATGGGACTTTGCCGCAGGCTACGGCAATTATAAAGGAGCGAATGCAGCTGCTATCGGTGCGTACTACCGTCCGAATGAAGACACCATGTTCAGCGTCGGCGGTTCTTTCGGAGGCGGAGAAAATATGGTGAACGCAGGCGTTTCCGTCAAGCTCGGACAGGGCAACCATGTATCGACCTCCAAAGTTGCTATGGCCAAAGATATGCTGGCTATGCAGAAGCGCATGGCTGAAATGGAAGCGCAGATGGCAAAAATGCAAGGTTTCATCGGAGCGCTGACAGGTATGGATACACAAGCTGCTATGTTCCCCGATGTACCGGAAAATCATTGGGCTTATGAATATATCAAAGGACTTTGTGAACAAGGTATTATCGAAGGCTATCCGGATGGAACCTTTGGCGGAAACCGCAGCATGACACGCTACGAATTTGCCGCCATGCTCTACAGAGCACTGGCAAAGGGTGTAAGCCTCGATGCCCGGGCAGTCAAAGAATTTGCTCCCGAGCTGGGACGAATCCGTGTAGATGTGATTTCCCAAAATAAAGAGGGACAGCCGGTTATCGAAAGAGTCCGTGTCAATGAAGAAAAGAAAGAAAAATAAAGTTTTATAAAAACGATACAACGGACTACAGAAAAAACCTCAAGGATCAAACCTTGGGGTTTTTCTGTGGGCAAAATGACAAACGGGGGAGGGGGTTTACAGAGAAGTATTACATATTCTGACCTGTGTACGCCAACTAGCCCCTATCGCCTCGCATAGCTCGGCACTTCCCTCCGAGTTCGGGGGAAGCTGACACTAAGGAAAAAGAAAATTATATTTTTTATTATTTTTATATACGCATTTATGTATATCCCTTGCCGGATTCTTACCGCTCCCGTTGGTCGGGTATGGCGTCTCACTGTGTTTTCGCGTTGCTATGCTCCTAAAAACACAATTCGCTTGTCACCGTATTCGGGAGGGAAACTTACATTAAGGGAAAAGTATAGTTTTTATTATTTATACGCTCTTGACGATATCCTATGCCGGATTCTTCGCTAAGAGTCACATGATGTTTTTTCTCCTGTCATCATTCCTGTTCTGCCCACCGCTCAAGAATGACGGCAGAAGTGAATTGCATTTCAGTATGAAACTAAATGATTTTTGGTATAAAAACAAAAAAATAATGAAATGGCTCACACAAAAAAGCCGCTCCTGCTTATTTTGTATAGTTGAGTTGCTGCGGAGCGGTTACTGTTTTTCATCATTGTTGTACAAAAAAACTTTTCTTTTCTGCCCCGGTGATGAGGCAGAAGAGAAAAGTTTTTTATTTTGCTGCTCTGTTTTCTCTTGTCCGGCAAAGTCCTCTTTCACAGTTTCTGAGGAACCGGAGAAGATGTTCGATTTCGGGAGCCGAGGGGAATTCTTGTTCCATTTCTTCAATGGCGTCATTTAATTTCAGTCCCGAGCGGAAAATAATACGGTATGCTTTTTTCAGCCATGTTTTGATTTCAGGGGATACGTTATTTCTTGAAAGTCCGACGCTGTTCAGACCGACTACGCGGGCGGGGTTTCCGTCTACGATGACGAAGGGGCAGACGTCTTGTACGATTTTGGACATGCCGCCGACCATGGCGCAAGTTCCTATTTTTACGAATTGGTGAATGCCGCTCATTCCGCCGATGACTGCATGGTCTTCTACGGTAACGTGACCGGCTGCACCTGAAAAGCTCGACATGACGATGTAATCGCCGAAGTTGCAGTTGTGGGCTACGTGGGTGTAGGCCTGGAGCATGTTATAAGAACCGATCCGGGTTTCGCAATTTTCTCCGGTGGCTCTGTGAATCGTCACAAATTCACGGAAGTTGTTTCCGTTACCGATGACGACGGTGCTGTATTCGCCTGCAAATTTCAAATCCTGCGGGTCTTCCCCGATGACTGCGTGCGGATAGACGTGATTGTTCTTTCCCATTCTTACGTTTTTGGCAATAACGGCATGAGCCCCGATTTCCGAGCCTTCACCGATTTCACAGTTGGGACCGATGACCGCATAGGGTCCGATTACTACATTTTTATGAAGTATGGCAGTCGGGTCAACCACGGCGGTTTGATGAATTTCCGGTTCGGCTGACGCAACAATTTTTAATTCCATCTTAAAATCCCCTTTGATAGATAGTTTTTGCTTCCTTTATATATATATCGTACAGGTTCCATTGAATGTGAACAATGAAATTTACGAAATATGAAAAGTTTTTTCGTTTATTCTTTATTTTTCTTATTCTAATTCAGTTTTTTAACTGTTTTCGTTATTTTTTTCTTCCGTTCCGTCGGCAAGGTAGAAAAGGAAATCGGCGGATGCTTTGAGCACGCCGTCTACCGTTGATTCACAGTGTACTTTTCCCATGCGGCCGACGATATTTTTGATGACCGCTTTGGTGACAAGGACATCGCCGGGTACGACGGGAGAACGGAAACGGACTTTGTCCATGCCTGTAAACATGGGAATAAGTCCTCTGTTTTCTTCAGGATACTGGAGTGCCACACCGCCGACTTGTGCCATGGCTTCGCAAATTAAAGCGCCCGGCATGATGGGACGGCCCGGAAAGTGTCCTTGGAAAAACGGTTCGTTCATGGTGACGCATTTCACGCCGACTGCGTAGTCGAGAGGAACGAGCTCCGTGATTTTGTCTACCAGGAGCATGGGATAGCGGTGCGGGAGTATTTCCATAATTTCTTTGATATTCAGTTCCATAGTATTCTCCTTATTTTCTCAGTGCTTCCAGCTTGGCGGCAAGCATGCCGTTCAGCTTGTGACTTCCCAAAACGGAAATGATATGGGCTTCCAGCGGACCGGCGAGGGAAATATCGCCGATGATGTCGAGAATTTTGTGGCGTACCAGTTCGTCCGGGAATTTCAGTTCGGAAAGGCATTCCGTTTCGGAGTAAACAACTGCATTTTCCAGTGTTCCGCCTTTGCCGAGGCCCATTTTCCGGAGGGCATCCAGTTCCCAGGTGAATCCGATGGTCCGGGCAGGTGCGATTTCTTTAAGGTAGCTGTCCCGGTCGATGAGAATATCCCGCATCTGTGTGCCGAGAAGCGGGTGGGAATTGATGGACGTGAAGGTGATACGGAGTCCCTTGTAAGGGAGAGCGCAGATAAATTTCCCGTCTTCGTAAACGGAAAGACTTTTTTCAAGAGTGAGGACATCGGTCATTTCTTCCTGCTCCACCGTTCCCGCATCAAGAATCATCCGGGAAAATGTGAGGGCACCGCCGTCAGCCACGGGAGGCTCGGGGGAGTCCATTTCCAGATAACAGTTGTCGATGTGAAAGGCATAGAGTGCAGAGAGGAGATGTTCCACCGTAAATACTTTGGCAGGTCCCTGCTCAAGCGTGGTCGCACGGAGTGTATTGGTAATGTATGTACTTTTGGCAGGTACTCCGGGCGTACCGGGCAGATCGGTCCGGCGGAAGATAATGCCTGTTCCTGCCGGGGCGGGCCGCATGGTGAGTGTTACGGGCTCGCCGGAATGAAGACCGTTTCCTTTGAAAGAAACGGCTTTTCCGATGGTATATTGATGTCTTTTCAAAATGATTCCCTTTCAGACATGAAATCAAAAATGCAATTTAAATATTTTAAAATAAAAATATTTATTTAAGCTAATAATTAATTATACTGCTTTTTTTATAGAAGTACAAACATATATGTAAAAAAATATAGAAATTTGAAATGTGCGGTGAATCCGGAGGAGTGGTTTTTGAAAAAAGGCGGTAAAAAAGAAAGGGAAAAGGAAAATACCGCATATGTTTCGGAGAATGATATACTAATATAAAAACGGGAGAAGGTGGAGCATGGTAACAAGCAGGGAAGAAAAAGAAAAAAAGCTGGCAGTTCTGCTGGAAAAGTGCATGCCCCTGGCTGTCGCTTTTTCCGGCGGCGTTGACTCTACTTATTTGCTCCATGAGGCGGTTAAGGCGGGAAAAGAGAAGGTGACGGCGCTCATCATGAAGACTCCGTCCGTTCCGGAAAGAGAACTTGATGAGGCTGTGACGTTTTGCAAAAGCCGGGGGATTTCTTTCTTCGTTCTTCCGGCGGATCCTTTTTCGGCTGCAGGGTTCAGGGAAAACGGACGGGACCGCTGTTACATCTGTAAGCATTTTCTTTTTTCCGCGCTCCTTGAGAAGGCAAAGGAAGAGGGGATTCCCTTTGTGGCAGACGGCACGAATGCGGACGACAGGAAGGAATTCCGTCCCGGGCTGAGAGCCTTGAAGGAACTGGACATACGGAGTCCTTTGGCCGAGGCGGGGCTGACGAAAAAGGAAATCCGTGAACTTTCGAAAAAAGAAGGACTTCCTACATGGAATAAGCCGTCGTTTTCCTGTCTTGCCACCCGTTTCCCGTACGGAGAAGAATTGACCGTTGAAAAATTAAGAAGAACGGAAGCGGCGGAAAATCTGCTGGCAGAATTGGGATTTACGCAAAGGCGTGTCCGCGTTCACGGGAATCTGGCAAGAATCGAAGTTCTTCCGGCGGAAATTCCGCTTTTACTGGAACGGCGGGACATGATTTCCTCCCGTCTTGAGGAATTGGGATTTCTTTATACCACCGTGGATTTGAAAGGGTTCCGCTCTGGGTCTATGGATACGGCGGCAGTTACAAAAAATACGGAAGCAGAGGATATAAAGCATGAAGATGAGAGAAATACTTGAAAACTTGCAGGACGGTAAAATCTCGCTCGCCGAAGCGGAAGCGGCGGTAAAAGAATGTATCCGTACCGCCGGCTACGAGGAAATGGGCTATGCAAAGCTGGATACGGCGAGAAAAGAGCGGAGCGGCTTTGCCGAAGTGATTTATTGTCAGGGAAAACCCGATCAGTTTATTACCGGTATTTTCAAAAAAATGCTGGACAGTGAAGGCGAGGTTTTCGGGACACGGGCATCGCCTCACCAGTATGAGCTGGTCCGGCAGGAAATCCCCGATATTTCTTACGACCCCCTTTCTCGTGTGCTGAAGTTAGAGAAAAAAGGAAAAGTCCGCAAGGGACTTGTAGCCGTTTGTACAGGCGGTACTTCCGATATTCCCGTGGCGGAAGAGGCGGCACAGACGGCGGAATATTTCGGCACGAAGGTGGAACGTCTTTATGATATGGGAGTCAGCGGTATCCACCGTCTTCTGTCGAAAGAGGACATCATCAGGGACGCCAATTGTGTCATTGCCGTGGCGGGCATGGAAGGCGCACTTGCCTCCGTCATCGGCGGGCTTGTGAAAAATCCCGTCATTGCCGTTCCCACTTCGGTAGGTTACGGAGCAAGTTTTCACGGACTTTCCGCCTTGCTGACGATGATTAATTCCTGTGCCAACGGGATTGTGACGGTAAATATAGATAACGGGTTCGGAGCAGGCTATGTGGCGACACAAATTAACCGCCTTGCAGAAAGAGGAAACAGCGATGAATAAAAAATTGTATCTTGATTGTACGTCCGGTATCAGCGGAGACATGTTTGTAGCGGCCATGATTGATCTCGGGGCGGATTTGGAAGCACTGGAAAGAGCTTTGCAATCTGTTTCTGACGACGGTTTTCACACCGAGGTCCGACGGGTGAAGAAATCGGGGATAGACTGCTGCGATTTTAATGTAGTCCTCGATGCCCTTCATGAAAATCATGACCATGATATGGAGTATCTGTACGGTCATGACGACAGCCATTGTCACGGAGAAGAACACGACCATTGCCCTTGCGATGGAGAGGAACATGACCATTGCCACTGTCATGAAGAGGAACATGACCATTGCCATTGTCATGAAGAAGAACATGACCACTGTCACTGTGATGAAGAAGGACATGAACACTGTCACTGTCATGAAGAGGAACACGAACACGGACACAGCCACAGAGGGCTTGCGGAAATCAGGGAAATTATTGCTGCCTGTGACATGACGGAAACGGCAAAAGATATTGCTTATGACATTTTTGATGTGATTGCTGCGGCAGAGTCGGCGGCACACAACCTTCCGCCCGAGGAAGTACATTTCCATGAAGTGGGGGCTTTGGATTCGATTGTAGACGTTATTTCCGCGGCGGTTACATTTGACAGTCTGGGGATACGGGACGTCATTATCCCGAAATTATATGAAGGAACGGGTATGGTGCGGTGTCAGCACGGACTGATGCCGGTTCCTGTGCCGGCGGTGGCAAATATTGTTTCCGCTTTTTCGTTTCCCCTGGAAATTACAGAAGCAAAAGGGGAGTATGTGACGCCTACGGGAGCGGCGATAGCAGCCGTGCTTTGTACGGATCACCGCCTGCCCAAAGCTTTTACAATTACACAGACGGGCATGGGTGCAGGAAAGAGAGCCTATACGGACCGTCCGGGCATTTTGCGGGCCATGATGATTGAAACGGAAGAAGAGGGCGGAAAAGAAGAAATCATAAAGCTTGAAACGGACATCGACGACTGTTCCGGCGAAGTTCTCGGCTATACGATGAAGAAACTTCTGAAAGCAGGAGCAAAGGACGTCCACTATACACCTGTTTTTATGAAAAAGAACCGTCCCGGCTGGGAGCTTACGGTGATTGCCGCAAAAGACGATGTGGAAGAATTGGAGCAGATTATTTTCGGAGAAACCACAACCATCGGTATCCGGGAAATGAAAGTGGAAAGAACCTGTCTTCCCAGGGAAGAAAAAGAAGTGGTGACACCTTACGGAACCGCTTCCGCCAAGGGAGTGGAAGTGAAGGGGCGGATGAAGTGGTATCCCGAGTACAAAACAGTGAAAAAGCTGGCGAAAAAGCATAAGGTTTCTTTTGCTGAAGTGTTTGATGCCGTAAAGAGAGCGGCAGAAAAAAGAAAATAAAGACATAAAAAAACAGCGGTTTGTCACGGACCGCTGTTTTAGTTTGCTTATTTCCTGATTTTTTTGTAAAGGATGGTGAGAATGAGAAGGGCTGCCGAGACGAGTGCGGTGACACCGCCGGGAGCGGCGCCGATTTCATAAGACAGAAAGAATCCGCCCAAGATACCGGTGAAGCTGTAGGCAAGCGAGGCCAAAAGGGTAACACGGAATCCTTTGGAGAGCCGGAGCGCCGAGGCGACGGGAAGCGTAATCATCGAGGAAATGACGAGGATACCGACAGAGCGTATCGATACGGCGATAGCGGCGGCTACGAGGAAAGCAAAAAGGTAATTGATAATCCGCACGGGGACTTTCGCGATTTTTGCGGCGTCTTCATCATAGGCGATATACATGAGCTGGTGATAGAAAACAAAAAGAGAAACCGCCGATGTGATGGTGAGAAAACCTGTGACTGCCATATCCGCAGGACTTACGGTGAGGATGCTTCCGAAGAGGTAGGCATCCGCATTGGCATGGAGTCTTCCCGAAGAAATGAGCGTTAAGGCAATGCCGACAGATACGGAAAGAACGATGGACAAAATGAGATCCGTATATTTCCTGAAATATTGGCGGAGAAATTCGATGGCCACGCCGGCAACGGCGGTAAAAAGAAAAGAAGACAGTACGGGATTCGAACGGAAAAGAAGTCCCAGTGTGACGCCTGCCAGAGAAGCATGGGCAAGCGTGTCGCCGATCATGGAGTACCGGCGGAGAACGAGAAACAGACCGATACAGGGACAGAGAACGGCGATACAAAGGGAAATAAGGAGAGCGTTTTGCATGAAATCATAAGCCAGCATGATACCCCTCCTTTGTAATAAATTCACGGATATATTCATCAGGATGACAGAGGTGACCGCTTCCGTCGGTGACATGATAAAGCATGGAAGAATGGCGTACTGCCGCTTCCAGATTATGCTCCACCGCAAGGATGGTGATATGCTTTTCCTTATTCAGATAGGCGAGACGGTTATAAATTTCCAACTGGCTTTCTCTGTCGACGCCTGTGGACGGCTCGTCAAGGATAAGCAAATCCGGATCACCCATCAAGGCCCGGGCAATTAAAACTTTCTGGTGCTGTCCGCCCGACAAATGCCCCATCAGTACATTTTCAAAATCTTCCATACCGGTGAGGGCAAGAATGCGGGAGACAGACATATTTTTCAGATGAAGAAGTTTTCCGTAAGAACGGATTACTTCTTTGACGGTGATGGGGAAATCCCGGTCTTCCCGGGCGGCTTGCGGGACATATCCCGTCCGGCCTGCCCGGTTTTCCAGTATGCCCGACGACGGCTTGATAAAGCCGAGAATCAATTTCAGGAGCGTGCTTTTTCCGCTTCCGTTACTTCCCACAATGGAAATATAATCGCCGTCCTTGACGTCCAAAGACAGATTTTCCAGCAGATAAGGAGCTTCTCCCGTATAAGAAAAAGAAATATTGTCGATATGAATCATGAAATTTCCTTTCGCTATGGATAAAACAGTCAATACTATTTTTATATTACATGGACTGTCAACTTGACAAACATGATACTATGAAAAAGTGATAATAATAATGTTATTACAATTTAATGCTTATTTAATTGTGAAAGGGGAACATCGAATGAATGCTCTTAAGAAATGTGCTTGTGTGTTAGGTGCGGCGGCGCTCTTGTTTACTGCCGGCTGTGGCGGCGAAAAGAAAGCGCCTGCTCAGGGGGAAACGAAAATTCCCGTGACCGTTTCTTTTAATGCCATGAAAGAACTGACCGAAACTATCGGCGGTGACAAAGTGGCAGTAAAAGTCATGGTACCGGAAGGAACGGAACCGCATGAATTTGATCCGAAAGCGGAAGATTTGGTTCACATGAAAGAATCGAAAGTTTTTGTTTATAACGGTCTCGGTATGGAAAAATGGGCGGAAAAAGCAGTCAAAGCGGCAGGCTCGGACAAGCTGGTCGTTGTAGAAGCGGCAGCCAAAGTAAAACCTATCGAAATTACCGATGAAGAAGAAAGAGAAGAACATGGCGACCACGATCCCCATGCATGGCTCGGACTGACCACGGCGGTACAGGAAGCGGAAATGATTCGTGACGGACTCATTCAGGCTTCTCCTGAAAACAAAGACTATTTCAACAAAAATTTTGAAACTTTTGCTAAAGAAATGAAAGCATTGCAGGAAAAATACAAAGCTGCTTTTGACAAAGCGGAAAGAAAAGAATTTGTCACCGGCCACGCGGCTTTCGGCTATCTCTGCCGTGACATGGGACTGTCCCAGGAAAGCGTAGAAGATGTTTTTGCTTCCGGAGAACCGTCGGCGAAAAAAATGAAAGAACTCATTGATTTCTGCAAAGAACACAAGGTCAAGACCATTTTCACGGAAGATATGGTCAGCCCTGCCTTGAGCGAAACGCTGGCCCGTGAAGCAGGAGCTTCCACAGAAGTCATCGATACCATGGAAGGGGAAAGCGAAAAACCGGACATGACTTTCCTCAAACGTATGGAAGAAAATCTGAAAAAGATAGAAGCAAGTTTGAAATAATATGACAAGAAATGCGCAGTCCCGGAAAGGCTGCGTATTTTTTTATAGAAATTTTTAAAATAAATAGACCTTTTGACTTTTAAAAATTTCAAAACACGCATAAAATATGATTTTTTAGAACGGAAAATAAAAATAAATAAAATTATTAGCACTCTATTGACATGAGTGCTAAGTGTGATATAATACAGATACAGGAAAAAGAAATCCGCCGGGATTTCCGATCCGGTGAGTTATTTATAAGAAAAGAGGTTTTTACTATGCGTGGTTTATTACCTTTTAACGGATTTTTCGGAGACAATGTATTTGATGATTTCTTTAATGATGTACCGGTTTTGTACAATGATCAGGTAACAGTTCCGAAAGTAGATATTGAAGAAAAGAAAGATTCTTATGAAATTACCTGCGATATGCCGGGGTTCAACAAAGATCAGATTCATGTATCCTATGAAAACGGGGTTCTCTCCCTGTCGGCTAAGAAAGAAGCAGAAACGGTCACCAAGGAAGACGATCGTCACTTCATTCGCCGTGAACGGAGCAGCTCCACTTTCAGACGTCAGTTTGCCGTCAAAGGAATTAAAGAAGATGCTATCAAAGCAGCATTGAATGACGGCGTTCTCACGGTAACGCTTCCGAAAATGAAGGAAGAAATCCAGAAAGCACCTCATCGTATAGAAATCGAATAAGGTGCCGGCCTGCAAAGCAGGTAAAACAATCAAATACCCGTTCAAAAATCCCTCTCCTCTGTTTTTGCGGGTTTATAAGAGAAAAGTCTGTTGAAAAGCAGGCTTTTTTTCTTTTGTTCGTTTAATTGTAAACCAACGGAATAAGAATAATTGACAGAAAGTATTGTTTATTTTATACTGAGAAACAAGATAACAATAATATAGGAAGTCAAAAGGGAAAAGGGGAGTTTTATTATGGAAAGTTCTTGCCAAGAAGTGATTTCTTTAGCGGAAAAAGTATTAAACGGCGGAGAAATTACAGAAGAAGAAGCAAAAAGACTGATTCGTACCAAAGATGAGGACACCATGCTTCTTTTGGCGATGGCTGATAAAATCCGCCAGAAATACGGCGGAAATGCCGTCGATTTCTGTGCTATTATCAATGCGAGAAGCGGCCATTGTCAGGAAGATTGCAAATTCTGTGCCCAGTCGGGTCATTATAAAACAGGCTCGAAAGTATATCGTCTTCTTCCGGAAGATCAGGTTGTGGAAGCGGCAAAAAAAGCAAAAGCCGCAGGGGCTGTCCGTTTTTCGCTCGTCACCAGCGGACGTAACCAGGACAATCCCAATGAATTTGAAGAAATTATTTCTATCGTTAAACGAATCCGCAAAGAAGTGGGAATCGAAGTGTGCTGTTCTTTAGGACTCATTTCCCAGGAACAGGCAGTCCGTCTGAAAGAGGCGGGCATTACAAGAATCCATTGCAATATCGAAACGTCACCATCGTATTTCCCGGAAATTTGCACCACCCATACGATGGAAGATAAAGAAGATATCATCAGGACTGCACAAAAGGCAGGCATCCGTGTCTGCTCCGGCGGTATCATCGGGCTTGGCGAAACGTTGGACCAGCGGGTAGAAATGGCATTCAAACTGAAAGCCCTTCATATTGATTCCATTCCTTTGAATATTTTAAATCCCGTACAAGGGACACCGTTCTTTACAAACAAGCGGCTTCCGCCGCTGGAAGTGTTGCGCACCTTTGCGATGTTCCGCTTTGTTCTTCCGAAGGCGCTGATTCGTACCGCCGGAGGTAGGGAAGTGAACCTGAGAAGTCTTCAGGCACTTGCCCTCACGGGTGGTCTTAACGGCATCATGGTGGGCGGTTATCTCACGACAGGCGGACGGGATCCGAGAGAAGATTTGCGTATGACTGCCGATTTGGGAAGAAGCCGTACGGCACCCTGTTTATAAAAATGAAATAAAAAAGCTCCCGGAGCGGAAACTTGCCGCGGGGGCTTTTTATTTTACATATCCGGTTATGACGGGGATTATAAATCAAAACCGTCCGTTTCATCCCCCGGTTTGGCAAGATGACGGGCGATTTCATCATAGTGGTCTTTCATGTGGTAAATAATGAGATTTAAAGTCGTCCGTATGACTTCCGGTTCAAAGTGATCGGGCCTTGTGGTGATGCAGACATCAAGGAATGCATTGTTATCATCTTCCACAAGGTATTTGAAAACAGACTGGGTCACGTTCAGCCGGCGGATAAATTCGAGAAACTTTTCTCTTTCAGGTCCTGCCGGGGCAAGGCCCAAATGGACACGGAGAAGGGAGTACATGCTGTTGTTCGTAAGCACTGCCGCCACAAGACGATGATTGTCTCCTGCGGGAAGAGCGGTGATGAAAGCAACGGTATCCATTCCGTCATGTACATCACGGCGCTTGAAATAACTTAACTCATTCGTTTTCATATACGCTTCGAAAATACCGGCTTTTTTGTTTTTGCCGGGCTTAAATTCCGGATTGGCCATAAATCCTCCTTATAAGGAACACAATTTCTTTTCCTTTTATTATAACAGGATTGGAAATAATGAGGGAGACGGAACGGGAAAATAAAGAACGGGATACTCTGTTTCCGCGGGATACCGCAACGGAAGGAAAAAAGAACAGCGGTCCTCTTTATGAATAAAAACTTTAAATATGGTATAATATTTAATAAGAAAAGTAAAATTTGTCTGCCTTATCATTTCTTTTATGGTTCCCGTTTCTCTGATTTTTTTGCGGAACCTTTTATTTTCTTTCTTTTCCCGCCTACGGAAACCGGCGGGATTGTAAAATTTCCGGCAGACATATAAGAAAAGGAGGATGTATGGCGGAGATTGAGAAGTTCCGCGGTGCCCTGATCGGCGGTGCCTGCGGCGATGCGTTGGGGTATCCTCTTCAAGGACTCTCCGTCTCCCGCATCGAGCGTAAGTACGGTCCTTTCGGTTTGCGCACGTTGGTGCGGAGCCGTAAGTTCGGAAATGAGGCACCTGTCACGGGAAATACCCAGCTGGCACTGGCGACGATTGACGGACTTTTATGGGCGGACGCAAAGAAAATGGAAGAAACCGACGGCATTTACCGCGGGTATATGCGCTGGTTTTACAGCCAGACCGGGGTAGAACCGCGGCGGGGCCAAAAGAGCTGGATGAGACGCCAGCCCCATGAGCGGGAGATTTGTCTGGTCCGTGAAAAATTTATGCACTTCAGAAGAAATCCTGAAGAAGGTCTTTTGAATGCCTTTGCCGGCGATGCTATCGGAACGACGAAGAGTAAAGTGAATGACAGTAAGGGGAGCGGTGTACTTCAAAGAGCGGTGCCTGTGGGACTTCTCTATGAAGGAGAAAGCAAAACGGCTTTTGAAACGGCTGTGAAAATCGCCGCTTATTCCCATTCGAATCCTGTGGCGTATTACAGTGCAGGCGCACTGGCCGCATTGATTTCCTGCCTTGCCAAGGGCATGACACTGCCCAAATCACTCGAACGGGTACACAGTCTGCTCAACAAAGTACATAAGGCGGACAGTATCACGACACTTCTTTCCGCGGCGGAACAGCAGGCCCATGACCACCCGGCAGGAAAAGAGGAGCCGTGGGCGCATATCGACAGCATTCACTCGCTCGGTAGCGGCGATCAGGCCGATGAAGCACTTGCGATTGCCGTCTATGCCTGTCTTGCCGTAGACGACCCGCTTGATTCGGTCGTTGTTGCGGCAAATCATGACGGAAACAGCCCCGTTACCGCCTCTTTGACGGGCGCGATACAGGGCGTCCGTTTCGGCGAAGTTTTCGTGCCTTCCTATTGGAAAGATTTGGTGGAAGGAAAAGAAACCGTTCTCGGTCTTGCCGATAAATTATTCCACCTCCGGCAGAAAAAACTGCGGAGAAGGGAAACGGTGGACAAAGCAGAAACAAAAGAAGATGTAAAAAAAGAAAAAACCGGAAAAAAAGAAACGGAAAAACCGGCAACCGGGAAAACGGCAACAAAAAAACCGGGAGCTAAAAAAGCAAAGACCGGAAAAGAATAAATGCAGATAAAAAAGAATTGCCTCACGGCGGTTCTTTTTTTATGGAGATTTGCAGAAAAGGGAAATAAAAATTCCTGTTCCGGGAATGAAAACTGATATAATAAATAGAATCGGAAAAAGAAAGGAGAAAAAATGGCTGCCACGGAGTTATTGAAAAAATATTTCGGCTACGATACATTCCGTCCTGTCCAAAAAGAAATCATCGATACGATTTCGGCAGGAAACGATGTGCTTGCCATCATGCCGACAGGTGCGGGGAAATCAGTCTGTTTCCAGATTCCTGCCCTTCTTTTTCCCTACGGCACGGTTATTATTTCTCCTTTAATTTCTTTAATGAAAGACCAGGTGGAGGCGCTCTCGGCGCAGGGAATTCCCGCCTCATATGTGAATTCCACCGTTCCTTTTGCAGAGTCCATTGAACGGCTCCGCGACTTATACAGGGGAAAGCTGAAACTTTTGTATATGGCGCCGGAAAAGCTGGAACCGTCTTATTTCACCGATTGCCTTTCCCAAGTGCCGCTTTCCATGGTGGTCATCGACGAGGCGCATTGTGTGTCCCAGTGGGGTCATGATTTCCGTCCCAGTTACGGAAAAATCAAAACATTTATTGATTCGCTTCCGGAAAAACCGGTCGTGACGGCTTTCACGGCTACGGCGACGACTCTTGTCGAAGAAGATATGAAACGGAGTCTCGGACTCAAGGACGCCGTGATTTTCCGGACCGGTCTTGATCGCCCGAATTTATCATTCCGCGTGATTTCCGGAGTGAACAGAAAAGATTTTATCGGGAAATACGTAAAAAACCATAAAAAAGAGAGCGGGATTATTTATTGTGCCACCCGCAAAGCGGTTGATGAAATTCACGGTTGGCTTGAAGAAAACCGTATCCCTTCAGGACGGTACCATGCAGGGATGGACGATGAAGAAAGACGGAAAGCGCAGGAAGATTTTTCCTTTGACCGTGGCCGCGTCATGGTGGCAACGAACGCTTTCGGTATGGGAATCGATAAGAGCAATGTCCGCTATGTGATTCATTACCAGATGCCGAAAAGCATGGAAGCCTACTATCAGGAAGCGGGAAGAGCGGGCAGGGACGGTGCGGCGGCAGAATGTATTCTTCTCTACAGCGGGCAGGATACGAGAATCCAGGAGTACCTGATTGATACGGGAAACCAGCCGGAGGAACAGCGGATACGAGACTATGAACGTCTTCAAAAAATGACCGACTACTGCCTCACCACGGACTGCCTCAGGAATTACATTCTCCGCTATTTCGGAGAGGCGGAAGAAAATCCGTGCGGTCATTGCGGAAATTGTGAAAACGCCGTTGCCAAAGCAGATATTACAGACGTGGCGGTTCTTGTATTCAAAACCGTCCGTTCCATGAATGAAGGATTCGGAGCCGCCCTTGTGGCAGATGTCTTGAAAGGCAGCCGTTCTAAAGCGGTGCTCACCCGCCGTCTTGAAAATATACCGACTTACGGGCGCCTTTCCTTCGAGCCGGCACGGCATATACGGGGACTTATCCAAGCCCTTACGGCCGACGGATATTTAAAACGGGAGGGAGAATTCCACCTCCTAGGGCTGACGGAAAAAAGCAGGGACATTCTCGAAAACGGCGGAAATGTATACGGCCTTGCCTTCGGAGCGGAAGAAATCATTGCCGATGCGGCGGCAGAAAAGAAGAGTGCGTTCTCTGCGGAAGAAACGGGACTCTTCGACCGTCTCCGCGACCTCAGGACGGCAACGGCAAAAGAAGAACATGTACCGCCTTTCGTTGTATTCTCCGATGCCACACTGGAAGATATGGTGCGCCGTTTTCCGACAACGGAAAAAGAAATGGCAAAGGTTCACGGTATCGGTGCATTTAAGCTGAAAAAATACGGAAAACGCTTCCTTTCCCTGCTCCGGGACTATAAAAAAGAAAAAGGAAAAGAAAATCAATGTTCCTCTCCCGATAAAGAGTTGGAAAGAAAAACGGTTTTTATGAAATTGTCGGCTCTCCGGCTTGCCCTGTCGAAAAAAGAAAAGAAAGCGCCTTTCCAGATATTTTCCGATAAAATTTTAAAAGAAATCGTTGAAAAAGAACCGCAAAGTGAAGAAGAACTCCGTCTGATTAAAGGAATCGGCCCGAAAAAAGCGGAGCAATACGGTACGCTCTTTCTTGAAGAACTGAAACGGGCAAAAAAAGACATGGCTCTGTATTACAAACAAGGCAGAAAAGAAATATTGGTTTACAATGGGGAAAAATATGAAATCTGAATTATATATAAATAAAGCCCTTATGCAGTTAAAAAAGGGTGATATAGATGGTGCTGTTTGTAGCATGAAAAAGGTTATTGAAACGAATGACGATATTGTATCGCTTGTTCAAGCACATTGCCTTTTAGCTGAGTACTATTTTATCCATCAAAATTATGCTTGTTCAAAGGAACATATAGATTGGATTGTGGAGCGGCAAGATGAATTAGAAAATGAATATGACGATTTATTAAATGATGAAATTATAAACACAAATGTTTTGGCAGAACTTATTGATAAATATTTACTGGCATAATAATTGACTAACAAATTCCAGTTTATTGGGAGATGGAAATAAATTTGAATTTTTAAGATTGCATTTTGAGTATGTGCTAATAGCCGGAGGGCTTTTGTTCTTGATAGGGGCAATTTTAGACTGGAAATGGGTTTATAGAGCAACAGGTGGTGATAAGGCTCGCTATGCTTTTATTTTTGAAGTGTGGGGAGAAAAAGGATATAGAGTTTTTATTGGAATCTGTGGACTGGGATTAGCTATTTGTGGTCTTGTGTTTTTGGTGCTGAGATAGAAAGATAAGGTTAATGAGTATGGAATTAAAAAGAAATAGAAAAACCAATATACCCTATAGTTTACATGATAGCCGTATTATAAATATCGAGAATAAAAAAAGGTTGTTAAGATTAAAGCTGAATAAGATATTTCAATACACAGAAGAAGGGGAGCTTATTTATTCCGGTGAGATTGATTTTACAGAATGCGATATTGACGATTGCAATATACTTATTTTTGATAAAATAGTGTATGAAGGCAGTTTTGCAGGAAAGGCTATGACTTTAACCGATTATATGAAACAGTATTCAAATGCTGAATTTGAAATTTTGACTGAAGGATATAGCGAATATTCTACGATATATTCAGGGTGGATTCGGCAGGAAGGCAAAGAGCCAGTAAGTGGAATTCTTAACATATATAATACAGGAGAAATAATATATAGACTTGACACATAAATCCCGGTGTTTAGTATTATCATATATGAATTTTCAGGAGAATGAATTATGAATAAAGAAGATAAGAAAAAACTTATGGATGAATATAAAATGATGCAGGAAAAAGAATTTGAATCTAGTTTACCAATGGAAAGGAAACTATTTTATGAGTTATTTGATTTTCTGAATGATAAATCGGAAACCACAGAGTGCAAGCATGATTTTTCTTTAACCAAAGAGTTTTTAAAAGATAAAAACATAGATGCTAAAATAGTATTATCCTTTTTAGAAGAAAATGGAGCTGGTTGCGACTGTGAAGTAATCTTTAATGTGGAAGAAAAATTTGAAGAATAAACCTACAGAATGTTTTAGATTATATATTAATAATAATTTAAAGTAGGCATCTTCAAATCCCAGTTTGTTAAACTGAATAACATTGAATTTGAAGAAGCTGTCCGAGGAAGAAAAGACGTGGCTGAAAAAGATTGCACAGAAGTCGGGTTTACTGAAAAATCCCAATCCACAGCGGGGGAGGAAGTAAGGGAACTAAGAGACTAACATGAGGGAAAATGCTTATGGATAAGAAAAGTAAAAAAATTCTGATGCACTATATGGATGATACGAAGCGAAAACTGTTATCATTTGAAGAAATTGCGTATGCAAAAGAACATGGAGCCATTTTAGAGGATTTATCTATTTCGCATGAAGAAGCTATATGCATTTTGACACAAAGTCTTAAATGTATTTCTCTTAGTGATGCTGCCAACTCTTTTTTATATAGCTTATCTACTCGTGATATGGAGTATCGGTATATTTTGGCATCGTATGTATATGCTGTAAGCTGGTTGATGTTTGATGGAGGTAGAACAGACAAAGTTCCATCTCGGCTGGATAGAACATTTTATAATTGGGTTAAGTATCAAGGCGGCGGAATTTGGGGTGGGATTGGAAAACCCATTTTTTATCTCAATGAATTTGCTCATATGGATAAACAAACACCTACAAGTACTGACAAGAATATTTTGAAAGAAATAATATCAATATCATCTGCAATGAGCGACCACGCCACTGGCATTATGCTATGTAAAAAAATTCAGGAAAGCAAACTATTACCCTGCAATAAAGGTGAGATTATCGGAATCCTTGAAACACTTGCTATTTGTGGGATTTTGGAAACACCAGAGCATAAAGGATATATACATTCCTTTACCCCACCATTGATGAGAGATACCGGAGATTTAAGACAAAGCCTATCCTATCCGCTCAACTGGTGGCGTGGAGAAAATAAAGTAAATTATGATAACTGCTACAAAATTTTTAACATTGATTTTTTCCATTTATCAGCCAGATAGCAAAGCCAGCCGAGCCAGTCAACGACAATCTGAAAAATCCAAACCCACAGCGGGGGCGGAAGTAAAGAACAATACAGTAAAATATAGAGGAAAAATAAATGGGAATGATTGCAAATTATCAGTCAACTACTGACATTGAATTAGAAAAATTTATGTGTCTTGATGATGTGGAAGAAGCACAGGAAAATGAGAACTTAGAAATTTGTGATATAGATAAAATGTGGGACGCACTTCATTTTTTGTTGACAGGAAAATCTGCCAACGAACCGATTGAAGATAATTTAATCAGCGAAGCGATTGTAGGACAGTTTAATATTTCCGGGGAAGAAATCGAAGAATTTATATCCGGAACGAAAACTGATAGAGTGAAAGAAATTGCAAAAGCGTTGCAAGAGCTTGATTTTGAAACATATATTGATAAATTTGATATGAGTGCGTTTCGCCAAAACGATATTTACCCTGATATTTGGGAATACGAAGATGAAGCAGATGAAATTAAAGATGATTTAAGAACCTCATTTGAAAGGTTGAAAAAATTCTATGAGAAAATGGCAGCACAAGAGAGCGCCGTTTTAGTGTCAATCTATTAACTGTACAATTTCAACTGTTGCTCGCCATTGCACCGACAATCGAAACTTACACAATCGTTGACGGGATAAAAGGTCCGATCAGAAGCCCCGGACACATAAGAGCAAGAGATTGTCCTCTGAAAGTAGGAGGTGCAAGACTCATGACTTTTAATGCGATACGTTCAAGAAGGCCGCTTTTTGAGACGGCTGCGCTTATCCCCATGGCAGAGATAAGAAGCCATTAAAGAGTGTACGGCGTAAATCTTTTTGAGGAGTCAGAGAGTATGTTCTCCGCAAAAAACCTCCCGCTCATTTATGAGAAGGAGGTTTTTGTACCGGGACTGTTTTTACGGTCCCGTTTTTATTTTTTATCCGTTCTGTATTTTCCCAAAGTATTCATGATATCGAGAGGAAGGTAAGTCTTTGCTTCCCCGCTGAGATCGAAATTACCGCCGAGAATGCACCATGTCGTAAGCGCGCCGTTGAAATGGGACATGAAAAGCCTTGTCAGAAGGGAAACAGGCGTGTCTTCCGTGAGATATCCCTCTTCCACCCCTTGTATCAGGATTGACGATAAACGTTTATAGCTGTCATGGAAATGAGCGGTACTGTCGGAAACCTGTTTCGGATCGCAGACGGACCGCAACCACTGGCGGACCAGATTGACACCTGTGATTTGTGCATCTCTCATAAGACAACCGAAATAGAAAGCCAGCTTTTTTTCCGGCGGGCCGTCCATTTTTATGGTTTCTGCAAACAAATCCTGAATTTGTGAAAAAGCCAAATCGCGGATCAAATCTTCCTTACTCTTGAAATAATGATAAAAAGTTCCCTTGGCGACACCGGCACCGGAGGTGATATCCTCTACCGATACCCTATCAAAACCCTTTTCGGTAATCAGCTTTTTTGCCGATTCCAAAAGAGTCGCTTTCGTTCTTATCGCTTTCTTTGTGAGTGCCATACCTGTCCTCCCGTGCTTCTATATGATTTAAGTATAAACGATTTTAATAAGCAAAGCAATGACCGCCGGTCATTTTAGAAGACGGGAGAAACTTCTCTTTGGAGAAAGAAATAGAAAATGTTCAGCTTATTTTTTTATTTTTTGTTATAATCAAATCAGATAAAGGAAGTTCAGGGAAAGATTTATTTCGGGAGGAATATGCATGGACGATGACTCTATATGGCTTGAGCTCATCATAATTATATTACTTGTCATTGCCAACGGTATCTGCTCGCTTGCAGAAATTTCCATTGTCGGCGCAAGAAAAACGAAATTACAGAAAATGGCGGAAGAAGGCAGACGGGGTGCTAACCAGGCTCTGGAGCTTTCGGAACGGAAAGAAGAACTTTTTTCCACCATTCAGGTCGGTATCACGACCATCAGTATCGTGACAGGTATGTTTTCGGGAGCCTCGCTGGCAGAACCTCTTGCAGGGGTACTGGCGGATATTCCTACCGTGGGAGCCTATCTTGCTCCGCTGAGCATGGTCATTGTCATGGCGCTTGTCACTTATTTCACACTCATCATCGGAGAGCTTGCTCCGAAATGGATTGCCATTGCAAAGCCTGAAGAGTCGGCGTGCTACATCGCACGGATTATGATTCTCTTTGCCACGGTTTGCAAACCTCTCGTCATTTTAAGCACCTGGTCGACAAAAATCGTCGTAGAAATGCTGGGCATACACATGGGCGGCGAGCAGCCTGTATCGGAAGAAGAAATCAGAGTACTTCTCCAGCAGGGGGCACAACTCGGCACGATCGACAAAGAAGAACCGGGCATCATCAATAACGTATTCCAGCTGAATGACCTGACCGCCGCCGACAGTATGACGCCGCGGCCGCAGCTTGACTGGATTGATTTGGAAGATACGGAAGAAAATATCTGGAACGATATCAGCAGCTCCTCCCATTTCCGTCTTCCCGTAGGCAGCGACTCGCTCGATGATTTCAAAGGACTCGCTGATGTGAGCAAGGTGCTTTTGGACCAGAAAAACAATCCCGGAAAATCAATCAAAGCATCGGTGATGGATACGGTTTACAAGCCGCTTCTCATACCGGAAACACTGATTCTCACCAGAGTGCTTACCTTTTTCAAAACAAAAGGTGTCCATGAGGCGGTGGTGATAGACGAATACGGCACACTGTCGGGACTTGTCACGCTTCATGACGTTCTTGAAGAAATCGTAGGCGACATGCCGGGGGACATCGAAGATATTTTAGAAGAACAAAATAAATTCATACCCCGCTCCGACCATTCGTGGCTCGTAGAAGGACTTTGCACGATTGACGAATTCCGTGCGTATTTCCACATTGAAGAAGAACTGCCCGGCGAGGCGGAAGACTATTATAAAACACTGGCAGGCTTTATTACCTACCTCTTGGGATATATACCGAAGGAAACGGAAAAGGCCCGGTACGGCCGCTTTATCTTTGAAGTTGTGGACTGCGATAACCGCAGAATAGATAAAGTCTTGGTAACGGAAGTGAATGCTTCCGGGAAGGAGTAAAGTATGGAAAAGCAGGAAATGAATGAAGGCATGTCTTTGAAAGAGGCACTGGAAGCGATCAGGAAAGGACTTGAAGAAGATAAAGCATTTCTCCGTCTTTCCATGCTCGATCCCGATCCCGATGCCCGTCAGGCAGAGGAAGGAAGAATACAAAATGTCCTTGCTCTTGCCGGCGTCATGGAAGAAATACTGAGCCGCTTTGCCGAAGGCGACGAGATTGTGGTAGAAACGGCAAAAGAAGAAAACCGGCGGTTTGACGAAAATCTGGAAAAGAAGGAAACGGAAATCCGGGAAGCCTGCGAAGAGGCGGAAAATATCTATAGGGAAGAGGAAGACGGCGATATGTCCGGCACAGATGACCGGGAACTTTCTCTCCGGTATGAAACCCATACGCTGGGATGCCCCGGTGACGGCGACAATATCGAATATGACTGGACCGTAGAAAGCGGAAAAGAATGCTTCACCGAAGGAAAAGGAAGGACAAAAAAGAAAAGTAAGAAAAACAAGAAAAATAAGAAAGATAAAAAGAGTAAAAAAGACAAAAAGAAAGATAAAAAATAAAGAACGGAAAAGCCTTTCCGGAAAGGGAGGCTTTTTTTGACGGAAAAATAAAAAAATCTATAAAAAATTTCTTTACAAAAAAATAAAATAAAAGTTTAAAAAGCGGAATATTTTATGACTGATACGGGAAAAAGTAATATAAATATTCTTTTTTACATGGTATAATTACGAGTATTGTGCAGGCGGAAAAAATCTCCGTCTATGCTATAATTAGGTATATATATTTATGGGGCCGGGGCTGTTTAACAAGAGAACCCCCGTTTTGCCCTGTTATTTTGGGAAAGCGGGATTTTTTTGGAAAAGAAGGTTATAATCCGCTGCACATCATCACAGCGGGACGAAACGGGACGGGCAGAAACAATCACATTGGATACGCCCGGCGTTTATGGGGAAGCGGAAGATCACCGCTATATTTCCTATGAAGAAACTTCTTTATCCGGCCTGGAGGGGACAACGACGACCATCCGCCTCTTCGGCGACAAAGTGACACTTTCCCGGCGGGGCACTTTCGTGCAGGAAACGGAATATATCCCCGGCAAAGAATCGGAGTCGGAGTACATGACACCGGCGGGACCGATGAAAATCCTGACGACACCCCGTGAAATTTACGATACGGTCAAAGACGGCACAGGGGAAATCAGACTGGTTTATGATATTGAAATGAAAGGGCTTTTTAAGCACTTAAATGAAATTGTTATCGAAGTGAGGGAGGAACAGGACGCTTCATGGAAGTCAGAGAAGAACTGAAAGAACTTATTGAAAAGGCCCGGGCAAGGGCGGTAGAAGCGGGAGACCTTCCCGAAGGAGAGTATGCGCCTGTCCAGACACTGGAAATTCCGAAATCAAAGGAATTCGGCGACTATTCCACAAATGCGGCGATGCAGTGGGCAAGAACGGCCCGCAAAGCACCGCGCATGATTGCCGAAGCCGTTGTGAAATATATGGACTCCCCTCTCATATCCCATACGGATATTGCGGGAGCAGGATTTATCAATTTCTTCCTTGCCAAAGGAACAGTGTACCGCGAACTGGAGGAAATACTTGCCAAAGGAGAATCCTACGGAAATCTTCCCGGCGGCCATAAAGATAAAATTCTCGTCGAGTATGTATCGGCAAATCCGACAGGACCGCTCCATATCGGTCACGCCAGAGGAGCGGCTTACGGTTCCGCTCTGGTGAACCTTTTCCGTGCGGCAGGCTATGAAGTTTGCGCCGAATACTATGTGAATGATGCGGGTAACCAGATCGAGCATCTGGCTGAATCGGTAGACGCCCGGTATCTCCAGCTTCTCGGAAAAGATGCGGAAGTGCCTGAAGACGGATACCACGGCTACGATATTGTGGAAACCGCACAATCCATTATTGACAGAGAAGGGGACAAATACCTCGCTCTTCCCGAAGAAGAAAGAAGAAATATTTTTAAAACGGTGGCACTGGAAGAAAAATTAGCAATTCTTAAAAAAGACCTGACCGATTTCCGTGTTACCTTTGATAATTGGTTTTCCGAAAAATCTCTTTATCCCGGTGAAGTGGATAAAGCACTGGCAAAACTCAAAGAAAGCGGTCATCTCTACGAAAAAGACGGCGCCCTGTGGCTGAAAACGACGGACAACGGCGATGATAAAGACCGTGTCGTTATCCGTACCAACGGCGTTCCCACCTATTTCTGTTCCGATATCGCCTACATTCCCAATAAAATAGGAAGAGGTTTCAATAAACTGGTTGATATCTGGGGTGCCGACCACCACGGATACATTATCCGTATCCATTCGGCCATGAAATTCCTCGGATATAACCCTGACGATTTTGAAATCATGCTGCTCCAGATGGTCACGCTCCTCCGGAACGGACAGCCCGTCAAAATGTCGAAACGGACAGGACAGGCGGTCACCTTAAGAGAACTCATGGACGAAGTCGGAAGTGATGCGGCCCGCTATTTCTTCTGCAGCCGTACTTTGGACAGCCAGATGGACTTTGATATCGACCTTGCGAAAAAACAGTCCAGCGACAATCCCGTCTACTATATCCAGTATGCCAATGCAAGAATCCACAGCCTCTATAAGCAGGCAAAAGAAGCAGGCATCTCATGGGGAGACTGGGAACATACCGATTTCACCTGCCTCACGGAAGAATGTGAAATTGACTTGGTCAAAAAAATGGAAAACTACCGCATGCTCATTGCAGGAGCGGCAGCCGAAAGAGCGCCCCAGCGCATTGCCAAATATGCTTATGAGCTGGCAGGACTTTTCCACCATTTCTATAGAGAATGCAGAATACTCGGCGTAGAAAAAGAAGTGACGGAGGCAAGACTGGGACTCATCACCGCCGTGAAATACGTACTCACCCACGCACTCGCAATTCTTGGTGTTTCCGCTCCGGAACACATGTAAAAGGAGGACACATGACAAAGTATATTTTCGTAACCGGCGGCGTTGTATCATCTTTGGGAAAAGGCATTACTGCCGCTTCCCTGGGACGCCTTTTGAAAAACAGAGGATACAAAGTCACAATCCAGAAATTTGACCCGTACATCAATATAGACCCGGGTACCATGAGTCCTTACCAGCACGGCGAAGTATTTGTCACCGACGACGGTGCGGAAACGGACCTCGACCTCGGTCACTACGAACGCTTTATCGACGAAAACCTTTCCAAAGCGTCCAGTGTCACCACCGGTAAAATTTACCAGTCCGTCATCAACAAAGAAAGAAAAGGGGAGTATTTAGGCTCTACCATTCAAGTCATTCCCCATATCACCAATGAAATCAAAGACCGGGTACTCCGGGTCGGCAAAAATGACAATGCCGATATCGTTATTACGGAAATCGGCGGCACTGTCGGGGACATCGAATCACTCCCGTTCCTCGAAGCCATCCGCCAGGTCAGAAAAGACCTGCCCCACAGAAATGACGTTACCTATATCCACGTCACCCTCGTTCCCTACATCGAGGCGGCAGGCGAACTGAAAACGAAACCGACACAGCACAGCGTCAAAGAACTCCGCTCTATCGGTATCCAGCCTGACATCATTGTCTGCAGAACCGTGCAGGAACTGTCCCCGGAAATGAAAAAGAAAATCGGCATGTTCTGCGACGTGGAACCTGAAGCTGTCATCAATAACCTTACCGCTTCGAGCATTTACGAAGTGCCGCTCCTCATGGAAAAAGAAGGCCTCGACCATATCGTTCTCCAAAAACTCGGCCTTGAAGACCGTCCTGTCGATTTAGAAGACTGGAAAGCCATGGTAGACCGCATGACCCATACAGAACGTGAAGTGGAAATTGCCCTCGTCGGGAAATACACAAAACTCCACGACGCCTACCTCTCCGTCGTAGAAGCACTCTACCATGCAGGTTTTGAACTCGGCACAAAAGTTAATATCCGTTGGATCAATGCGGAAGAACTGGAAGAAAGAAAACAAAACTGGGATAAAGTTTTCAAGGGGATAGACGGCATCGTCGTTCCCGGCGGATTCGGATACCGCGGTGTAGAAGGAAAAATAGACACCATCCGTTACGCAAGAGAACACAAAATTCCCTTCCTCGGCCTTTGCCTCGGCATGCAGGCGGCAGTCATTGAATTTGCAAGAAACGTATGCGGCATGAAAGAAGCGAACTCCTCCGAATTTATTCCCGAAGGAAAATGCCCGGTCATCGACCTTATGCCCGACCAGGAAGACGTCACGGAAAAAGGCGGCACCATGCGCCTCGGGATTTACCCGTGCAAACTCAAAGAAGGAACAAAAGCCAGAGCCCTTTACGGCAATCAGGAAATCGTCTACGAACGCCACCGTCACAGATACGAAGTATCCAACGAATTCCGTCCGCAAATGGAAAAAGCGGGCCTCATTATCGCAGGTACCAGTCCTGACGGCCGCCTTGTAGAAACCATAGAATTGAGCGACCACCCCTACTTCGAAGCCACACAGGCGCACCCGGAATTCAAAAGCCGGCCGAACAGACCGCACCCCCTCTTCCACGGCTTCATAGAAGCGGCATTGAAAGAGAAAAATAAATAAACCGGTAAAAATATCCGCCCCACAAACAGGGCGGATATTTTAGTGTGCAAAAAATAAAAAACACGGCACGAACGGATCTTCTTTTATCTTTATAAAGTAAAATATTAAAAAATTAATTGAGTAAGCAGGAAAAAACAAGTATAATACAAACAGAACACATGTTTGATTTTGGGAGGAAGAAAATGAGAGAAGACAAATTATATTGTGTAAAATTTGTCCGTCGTGATGATGTCCGTGATGAATATTACTACCATTGGAAAATTGAAGATGCAGAAGACCAGTTTAACTTTTATAAGGACGATGACCCTGATTATCATGTAATGTACGAGAGGATTGAGCTGATATTAATTATTAAAAAATTATCAGGTGTTCTTGATACTATTTACTTTTAAAAACGCATAAAAATAGGTATTAAATCTTATGGTATAATAAATCCAATAAAATAGATAAAGGATGAAATAATTAATGTTTTCAACGATAGAATTATTTGCTGGTGCAGGTGGCTTAGCCCTTGGCATAGAAAAAGCTGGATTTACTACTCTTGGCTTAATTGAATATAATAAAGATGCTTGTAAAACTTTAAAAAAAAATCGACCTGATTGGAATGTTATTTGTGATGATATTGCAAATATATCAAAATTATCATTGTCGAATTTTTTTAATGTAAAGATTGGGGATTTAGATTTACTGTCAGGTGGAGCTCCTTGTCAGGCTTTTTCATATGCTGGAAAACGTCTTGGCTTAGAAGATACGAGGGGGACATTATTTTATCATTATGCTATATTTTTGGAAAAACTACAGCCTAAAATGTTTCTTTTTGAAAATGTAAAAGGGTTGTTATCGCATGATAAAGGTAGAACTTATAAAACAATTTTAAATGTGTTTACTAATACTGGATATAGTATTCAGAAAGCAGTTTTAAATGCTTGGGATTATGGCGTTGCACAAAAAAGAGAGCGTCTGATTACTATAGGTATAAGAAATGATTTGAGTGATAAATTATCATTTTCTTTTCCTAAAAAACATGAGTATAAACCGGTATTAAAGGATATTCTACAAAATGTACCAAAGAGTTTAGGAACACCATATGGGGAAACTAAGAAGAGGTTATTCGAGCTTGTTCCACCAGGGGGATATTGGAAAGATATAAATCCGGTACTTGCTAAGGAATATATGAAAAGTTGCTGGGGGATGGAAGGGGGTAGAACTGGTATTTTACGGAGAATGAGTATGGAAGAACCATCTTTAACTGTGCTTACATCTCCTTCACAAAAACAAACAGAAAGATGCCACCCCTTAGAAGCCAGACCCTTTACGGTGAGAGAAAATGCAAGGTGCCAAAGTTTTCCTGATGATTGGGAATTTTGTGGGTCAGTAATGTCACAATATAAACAAGTGGGAAATGCAGTACCTGTAAATCTTGCTTATGAAGTTGCATTAGAAATTCGTAAAACTTTATCGGAGGGAAAGTATGAGTTGGACGCTTAAGTTTATTTCAGAAAAAGATTTTACAAATCATGTTGAAGCGACAATTAGTAAATATGGGGAAAAACTAGAATCTTTTAATATAAAAAAATTTAATAAAAATATTGTGGATCCGGTAAAAATGATATTTGATAAAACGGTATATCATAATTCGTGGCAAGAGATTATTAGTAATGAAATCTTTCGTCAGCGTGATAAAGCCAATAACAATGATATAGGTTATTTTCATCAAAGAATTTTTCAATATATGAAAAATTGTACGGTTCCTGATAATGGAGAAGATGGTGGCTGGGATGTAATCTTTGAGAATCCCCAAGGTATTAAAATTCCTGGTACTAATGACATTGTACATAAAATTTATGTTGAAATGAAAAATAAGCATAATACAATGAACTCTGCATCTGCTGCAAAGACATATATTAAAATGCAAAGTCAATTGTTAGAAGATGATGATTGTGCATGTTATTTAGTAGAAGCAATTGCAGCTAAAACACAGAATAAGCTTTGGGAAACAACTGTTGACAAGAAAAAAGTTCACCATAAACGGATACGCAAGGTTAGTATCGATAAATTTTATGAATTAATTACTGGAGAGGTTGATGCATTTTACCAAGTTTGTATGATTTTACCGGATGTTATTCAAAAAGTAGTAGATAATAGTGAAACTGTTCAAGTGCCACACGATACTGTTTATGAAGAATTAAAAGCAATTTCTGAAAAATTAAATTTAAATTCTGATGATTTATCAATAGCAATGGCTATTTATTTACTCGGATTTAATTCTTATGAGGGGTTCAATCAGTTGTTAGGGCGAGAGTACAAAGGTAAAGACATTTTAAAGCAAGTTTATGAATATTCAGAAAAATATGTAGGAAATAGAAAGAGAGAATAAAAATAAAAATAAAAAGCACGGTACCGTAATGGAAACCGTGCTTTTTATTTTTACTCTTCCGGCGGGATATCTTTGAAGTGGAAGGATTTTTTTCCTTCCGCATAGTCGCCTGCGGTGTGTCCGTCTCCAAAGAGCTTGTATTTGTAGGACATGAGCCCTTCCAGACCTACGGGACCGCGGGCGTGGAGTTTGCTTGTGGAAATGCCTACTTCCGCACCGAAACCGTAGCGGAATCCGTCGGCAAATCGGGTGGATGCATTTCTGTAAACACCGGCGGAATCGACGAGGGCCATGAAAGTTTGTGCCGCTGTATCGTCTTCCGTAAGTATGCTGTCCGTGTGGTGGGAGCCGTAACGGTTGATGTGGCGGACGGCTTCTTCTGTACTGCCGACGAGTTTTACGGCGAGAATCAGGTCGGTATATTCTTTGTGGAAATCATCGTCGGAAATGACTTCGACAGGTATAATCCGGGCGACTTCTTCCGTTCCCTTGAGGGTCACCTTTTTTTCGGCAAGAGCGGCGGCCAGCGGGGGAAGGAGTTCTCCGGCAATATCTCTGTGAACGAGGAGTGTTTCCACGGCGTTGCAGGCGGCAGGGTACTGTGTTTTTGCATCAATAATAACGGGAATGGCTTTTTCCTTGTCACATGCTTTATCGGCGTAGATATGGCAGATGCCTTCCGCATGGCCCATGACGGGGATTTTTGTGTGGTCCATGATGTAGCGCACAAATTCGTTGGAACCCCGGGGAATGAGCAGGTCGACGAGTCCGTCGCATTGGAGTAATTCATCTATTTCACTGTGCTGTTCCGCCTGGAGCCATGCTTTTTCGGGAAGTCCGGCGGAAACGGCGGCTTCATGAATGAGGGAAAAGAGAATGCGGTTTGTTTCTTTTGTTTCTTTTCCGCCTTTCAAAATGGCGCAATTGGCACTTTTGATGCACAGGGCAGAAATCTGGACGAGCGCATCGGGACGGGCTTCAAATATGATTCCGATGACACCGATGGGACAGGTGACACGGTAGAGTTTCAGGTGCGTATCGAGTTCTCTTGCCAGTGTGATGTGTCCGACCGGATCGGGAAGGCGGATCAGCTGTTCCAAGCCGCTTACGAGGGACTCCAGTTTTTCTTCGTCGAAGAGTAGACGTTTCATGACGGCGGGGGCGATATGGTCGCGGCGGGCCGATTCCCTGTCTTTGCGGTTGGCCTCAAAAATTTCTTCTTTGCGCGATTTAAGGGTTTCTATGATACGGCGGAGTGCTTCGTTTCTTATTTCCTCTTTTGATGAGGCGAGAAGCGGTGCCGTTTCTTTCATTTGGGTGACTTCATTCCGTATAGACATGGTATCTCCTTTCGGTTTCATTATTTACTATGATAATTGTCTTTTCCGAGGGGGTCAAGAAATTGTATTCCCGTTTTATTTTCCTTATAATAACAGTATCATTTCACGCGGAAGGAGCAGGGGGATATTTTGGATAAATTGCGGATGAAAGGATTCGTTCTTGCCGCGGCAGGTTCTGTTTTGTGGGCAACTTCGGGAATTGCGGGGCAATATCTTTTGGGATATGCCCGGGTGTCTCCGGAATGGTTGACGCTTTGCCGGTTATTTCTGGCAGGATTGCTGCTGCTTTTTTATGATGCCCTGACTCACAAAGGCGATATTTTTTCTATCTGGAAGAATACAAGGGACGGCATCGAGCTTTTTTTATTCGGTGCTTTAGGCATGCTTTTTACCCAGTACGGCTATTTCGTGGCCATTAAGTACAGCAATGCCGCGACGGCGACGGTGTTGGAATATCTGATGCCGATTCTTATCGTGGCGTGGTATTGTCTGAAATATAGGCGCCTGCCTTATAAAAAAGAATTATTTTGTTCTCTTTTTGCTGTGGCAGGGACGGCACTGATTGCCACGCACGGAAATTTTCAAAGTCTTGCGATTTCCCCGAAAGCTCTTTTCTGGGGACTTTTGGCGGCACTGGCCTGTGCCTTTTATACGGTGGAACCGAAACGGATTATACAGAAATGGCGGGCAACTCTTGTGATAGGTTGGGGCATGCTTGTGGCAAGTATCATGATAGCGCCCGTCACGTTTTTCGTGCCTGTGACGGGAAATTTGGGATGGGAAACGGCGGTAGCATTTCTCTATGTCGTCATTTTCGGCACGGTCTTGTCTTTTTCCATGTATCTGGGAAGTGTAAAATATATCGATCCCGGGGAGACAAGTATCATCGCCGCTTTGGAGCCGCTTGCGTCCATTTTGTTCTCTGTTGTCATTTTCAACATGACTTTCGGATTTTTCGAGCTTGCGGGCATGCTTTTTATCATCGTGGCGGTTATGGTTGTCACCAAGTGAAATTTGATTCATGAAAAAGAAATAAAGCGGGCAGATTTTTCTGCTCACTTTTTTATTGCGTTAAGCAGACAGAAAAAACCTTTCTTTTCAGTCATTGCGTGTCTGCTCCAACTTGCCCCTTCCGACGGCTCCGCCGCCACCTTCCCCGTGTCCGGGGACGGCTTTCGATTTGCATTTTATCGTTTCATGGTAACAATCGAGTAATACATTTTAAAAACTATGAATTCTTTTTTCCTTAGTGGTTCGCTTCCCCCGAATGCGGAGGGAAGTGCCGAGCAAAGCGAGGCGATAGGGGCAAGTGTGCGTACACAGGTCAGAATCCGGCAAGGGATAAGCATAAATGCACATAGGCGAGGGGGATTTTTCCGATGTGAAAAAAATTTATTTTACATAAAAAATTTATGATTAGTTCTTAACAAGAAATATATATAGTGATATAATACTTTCTATACTATCTAGGGTGTAGAAGTTAAATGCATACAAGCCGGTGTGTTTTATCTAAGAATTAGATAGTAGAAATTGACAGCCTGCCAATTTTATGCAGGCAACCCCATACTATGGTATGGAAAATAAAAAAGGAGGCGTTCCTATGAAAAAATCTAACAATGCATTTTTTGCGATAGGGCTGATGTTGTTTGCTCTGTTCTTCGGTGCCGGAAACCTGATTTTTCCCGTGTTTATGGGTCAGAATTCCGGATTAAATACCATTCCTGCTACTATCGGATTCCTAATTACCGGCGTGGGACTTCCTCTTTTGGGCGTACTCGCTATTTGTTATTCCGGCGTGAATTTGAGAGAGTTGGCTTCCCGCATTCATCCTATTTACAGCTTATTCTTTTGTACCGCTCTCTATATGACAATCGGACCGTGTTTTGCGGCTCCCCGTACGGCGACTGTGGCTTATGAAATCGCAGTGGCACAGAGTCTTCCGCCGGAGATGAGAACGATTGGCCTTTATGTATTTGCTGCCGTGTTCTTCATCATTACCTGGTGGCTTGCTATTTCCCCGTCAAAAATGGTTGACCGTGTCGGGAAATTTATGACACCTGTACTTTTGCTCTTTTTATTCCTTTTGATTATCAGTGCGATTGTTTCTCCTATGGGAACCTGGCAGGCTCCCGCTCCCGCTTATGATACCGGTGTCAAGGCGTTTACCCAGGCCATCGTTGACGGATATAATACGATGGACGGTCTGGCGGCTTTGGTATTCGGCATCATCGTTGTCGAATCGGTAAAGCTTTACGGAGCTAAAACGAATGAGGAGATTACAAAGAATACACTTCGTTCCGGCTTGGTTTCCACGTTTTTCATGGCATTGATTTATGCGGCACTTTGCTATTTGGGTGCCAATTCCGTACCTGTTATCGGAATTCAGGAAAACGGAGCTCCCGTCTTGGTAAAAACGGCTATGTATTATTTCGGCGGAGCAGGAAGTGCCATTCTCGGCGTTATCGTTATTTTTGCCTGCCTGACCACCAGTGTCGGTCTCGGTGCGGCTTGTGCGGCTTATTTCAATCTGCTTTTCCCGAAGATTTCCGCGAAAGTTTTTGTAACTATTTATGCAGTACTTTGTTTCTTTATTGCCCTTTTCGGCTTGACAACAATCATCAAAAACTCGATTCCCGTTCTGCTTTTGCTCTATCCGTTGGCAATTTCTTTAATCATTCTGGCGTTCCTCGATCCCTTTTTCAAAGGACGTCATTGTGTATATGCCTGGGCGACGGGACTTACGGGACTTCCCGCTCTTTGTGACGGTCTTCACGGTTTCGGACTGAAACTCGGACCGGTCGATGATATTCTGGCCTCTCTTCCGCTCGCGGAATACAGCATGGCATGGGTATCGTTCTTTGTGGCCGGTCTTGTCATCGGTTTCATCTGGATGTCTTTTACCGGAGAGAAAAAAGAAGTGGAAAGCGTTTAAATGTAAAACTGTTCATGAAAATCCGCCTTTGAGAAAGAGGGCGGATTTTTTATGTGTTGTGAAATATATTTTTGCGTTGTGAAAAGGCGGAATCCCGATGATTTTCCTTTTTCTTGTTGACATATTTCTCGTGAATAACTATATTAAATAAGGATACTGTGCGTGAAAGGAGGGGCAGACGATGCTTGTCGCTTATAAACATGATGAAAATCACGAGCTTCTTGAAGTGGCTTTGGATGCTGTCGATAAGGGATCCTGGCTGAATTGTGCTGCTCCCGGCGCAGAGGAATTGGGGAAGCTCCATGAATTGACGGGGATACCTATCGATGCACTCCAGACGGCTCTTGACCGGGAAGAACGTTCCCACGTGGAGCTGGAGGATGATTTTATATTTGTCGTTGTCAATACGCCGGTCGTTTTGGAAACGGATGCGTATGATGCGTTGCCGCTGGGTATTTTCATTACAAGGGAATATTTTGTTACCGTGTGCCTGGAAGAAAATTCGGTAATCCGCAAATTTGTGAGAAACAGTTTTCTTTCGTTCCACACGTATAAGAAAACAAGATTCCTCTTCCAGATTTTATCGGCTTCGTCTTCTTCTTTCCTGTATTTCCTGCAGCAAATTTATAAAAAGACGGACTCCATTGAAACGCAGGTCCGTAAATCTTTGCAGAATAAAGAACTGTTCCGCCTTTTGGAACTCCAAAAATCTCTGACGTACTTCAACTTTGCTCTTCACGCCAATGAAAGTGTGATGGAGCGTCTGATGCGTCTCCGTAACAATCCCGTTCATTCGCTTCTCAAAATGTATGAAGAAGATGAAGATTTACTGGAAGACGTAATCATTGAAAATAAGCAGGCTTTGGAAATGGTGGAAATCTACACGAACATTCTGATGTCCATGATGGATTCTTTTTCTTCAATTATTTCCAACCGTCTGTCGCAAATCATGAAATTCCTTACGTCGGTGACGATTCTTTTGGCAGTTCCCACTTTGATTTTCAGCCTTTGGGGAATCAATGTGCCCGTTCCGTGGGAAGGCGTGGAACTCGGATTCTCCGCCGTCATTATTCTCGGCGCGGTGGTTACGATTATTACGGCTTTGATTTTGTGGAAACGGGATATGTTATAGAATTTTGATTTTATGACCCTTCGGGGTCTTTTCTATTGGCAGATTGGTAGACAATAAAAAAAGGACAAACTCTGTATGGAGATGTCCTTTGGTTTGTTTATTTTAAATAAGGTACGACCGCACTTCCGTGGGGAATCAAATTGACGGTGTAGTCCGTTTTGCCTTCTTTTTCCAGTTGTTTTTGCGCGAGTGCCCATGCCTCTTCCACTGTGGCGACGGGAATTTGGTGCGTTTTCTCACGAATGACATCAAAATTTTCTTTGCGCGTCACAAAATACACGGTGTGAGTGAGAGCAGTCTGCAAATTGCAAAAAGCGACGAAGAAGGGAATGGTGAAGCAGGCACGGAGCGCTTTTTCCATAGACTCTACATCAGGATACTTAAAGCTGTCCAGATAGGCCGGCGGTTCATAGACATCCTCCGCTTCCATGAGCGTGATGATGATGCCGCCTTTTTTTGTTGCCATTTCCGCCGAGGTGTAGCATTTCGTTCCCTGATACAGATTCGTGTCTTTCGGGTAGCCTCCGGCACTTACGATAGTGACGTCTGCTTTTTGTTTCATCGGCACCTTTTGCATTCTGTAGATTTCTTCCGTTCCTTTACGCCATGCTTTGTAAGGATCGCCGCCGACCATGCCGGACACTTCACCGTCCGCATTGATGAGGGAGTGGATAAGGAAACAGGGGGCCACCATATCACAGCCTTCCTGCATATCTTCGCTTACAGGGTTTCCTTCAATTTTTAAAACATGGGAGTCGGGATTGAGTCCGGAGCCGATTTCATCGCCCAGCGCATGGCAGTGGTTCTGCTGTATCGTGTCCCATCCTGCCACGCCGGGAAGAATAAGTTTGCGGCCACCACCGAAACCTGCCATATCGTGAGTGGAAACGGCATTGACCAAAATCACTTTGTCCGCCCCGGCCACTCTTTTATTGATAAAAACTTCCGTTCCGCGGCTTGTCGTTCCCATATAAGTGAGGCCGTTCTTATCCCTGCAGTCGTGTTGGTACAGTTTGATACGCTTTGCCGCCTCTTCGCCTACGCATTCTATATTTTCCTCTTCCGTGTGGGCCCTGTGGGTTCCTTGGGCAAAAACGACACAGATGTCTTCATCGGGAACGCCGGCACCGTTCAATTCATTGATGATATGAATGATGAAATCCCTTGCGTGGTTCCAGGCACGGGTGATATCGGCAACGACAAGGCAGACTTTATCGCCGGGACGGACCTTTTCAGCCAGTGGAGCCGATTCTGTTGGGTGGCGCATACATGCAAGCGTAGCTTCTTTGATGTCGCATGATTTGGTCGGAACGCCTTCCAGGATATCCGAAATTTTTTCCTCCGGAAGCATTACTTTCTGAAATCCCCGTCCGTAAGGGAAAGAGTATTCTTTTAAAGCCATAAAGTTTTCTCCGTTCGTATAAAAAATCCTGCTGCACAGGAAAATAAATGTTTGTATTTCTTTCATTATATATGTTTTTCCCGTGAAATAAAATAATAAACGGCGGAAATAGGGAGAAAAAACTCCGTTCATGGAAAAAAGCTTGCACCGTTTATGACATTTCGTTATAATAGGTCTTGTTTTTCCGTGCATGGCGGAAGGAATGGAGTATAAAGTGATTGAAGAAATAAGGAAACGCCGCAGTACAAGGCGGTTTATACGGAAAAGTGTACCGGAAGAGGAAATACATGCCGTTTTAGAGGCGGCTACGTGGGCACCGTCGGAGCATAATGAGCAGCCTTGGAAATTTATCGTCATCCGCGGTGATGCAAGAAAAGAGATGGTCCGTGCATTAAAAGCGGGGATACAAAGAAACAGAAATAACGAGTCCGCAGAATTCGGGAAAGGGTATGAAAAGCTGATTCCCGCAGCGATTTACACCGCCCGTATCCTTGAACAGGCACCGGTCACCGTTTTTGTCATGAATATAAGAGGAAGGGATTACAGAAAAGAAAGAACGACCGCAGAAAGACTGGTGGAACTGGCAGACATACAGTCAGTGAGCGCGGCTGTCCAGAATATGTGCCTTGAAGCGACGGCAAGAGGGATCGGAACGCTTTGGACTTGTAATATTTTCTTTGCTTATGAAGAATTGAAGGAATGGCTGGACACGGAAGGAGAGATGGTGGCCGCAGTCGCTCTCGGGTATACCGATAAAGACGGGAAGGCCTTGCCGAGAAAACCGTGGGAAGAAACGGTCTTTTACAGAGGAAATGAAAGAGAAGAATAAAATCACCGCCGTCACGGGCGGTTTTTTTATGCCCTTTTGCAGATAATGTATAATAATAAAAAAGAAAGGAGAAGGTCATGAGAGTAACGAAAGAAGCCCGCGTAGGAATTATCACCGTCGTCATACTTGCTGCGGCGGCACTCTTTTATTTCTCCGTTTCCTTTTTGCCCTTCTCCGACGCTCACGATATGCACATCAACGCCGTATTTTCTTCCGTGCAGGGCATCAAAAAGGGAAATGAAGTCCGTTATGCCGGTGTCCATATAGGAAATGTAGAAAAAATTACCGTAGAAAAGGGAAAAGGAATTTTACGCCTCGGCCTCGACAAAAAAGTGAATATCCCGAAAGATGCGGAATTTTCCATTTCCCAGGACAGTCTGGTAGGCGACTATTATGTACGAATCAGGGGCGGCACGCAGGACGGGAATTATTTCACCGACGGCATGACTGCCGGAGAAACGAAATCCAACCGTATGGAAATGCTAGAAGAAAAAGCGGAATCTCTTATAAAAACGGTGAACGAAACAAAGGAAAATTTCCAAAAAATGAAAGGAACTCCGAAAAAATAAACGGCATATTGTAAAAAAAGAAAAAGACTTCTTTGGGAGGTCTTTTTTGATTTCTGAGTATTTCCTTAGAAAAAATATGGTAAAATGAGGAAAGAAATTTACGGATGTCTGCTGTAAATTCTATGGACCGGAAAGGACGGTCTGTTATTTCATGGAAGGAGATTCCATGGTTTTGAGGGAGATTTCCCGAAAGAAATATTTCTTTCACCTTGAATCCCGGAGGATTCTTTTTAGCACAGGAATGTGCGTGTTTATTTAGAAAAGAGGAATGAGTATGCCTTATTTTAATGTGCAAAATTCTGCTTCCGACAATTCTTTTTCTCTCCGCCAGGCAGAGGGAAAAGTTTTGGGACGTATACGTCCCATGGTTAAAGTGTCGACGCCGCAGCCGGGGGTAAGGGATTACCGCTTTTTTGCCGATCCCCTGTCACCGCTCCCGCCGGAATTTGACGAAGAGACACCGTTCGGATTTACCGGTTTCATGAGCCGTTGCGGTTACGGATACAATGCTTTTGAAACGGAAGATGCGGCGCTTGCGGCACTGCAAAAAGATTTCGGCGATTTTTTTGTGACGTTTACGCCGGCGCTGAGAAATAATAAATTTTATGTTCTTGATGATATAAAAAAAGAGGGACGTACCTTTTATATGGATCAGGACGAGGACTATATCCCTATACCGGCTTTCGGAAAAAGCGGAAGCCCGGCATTTCACGGGGATATCAACAAGTTTTGCCGCCATATCCTGACGGGAAAACCGATTCCCGGACTTTCCAAGAAATATTGGAATCATACGTCCGTACCCTTTTTTGTTGCTGCAGCAACGGATAATTATGACGGTAAGCTCGGCGATTTCATCATTTTTGCTCCTCTGGAGGCAGACAGTTTCGGACATAATGTCATCGATGCAGGGGGTGCGTATTTCCATATCCCTGACTATGACCGTCTCGGTTATAAAGTGATTTCTTCAGATAATCCCATTCTGGAGAAACATATTTTAAAGTGCCGTCATACGCCGCTTTGGTTCATTCCGGCGGAATGGTTGGAGGAATTCAAGGAAGATTTGCAGCCTGTACCGGAAGACGGAAATATTTTGGGTGCTTACGGCATTGATGATGAAGAGGTCATTTTTATAAACGCTGCGGATCAGGAAACGGAGGCGCCCGGTTTTGATGACGGAGAAGACAGCACAGCGGAAACAGCTGCGGAGTTTGACGGGGCGGAAGACAAGGAATCTCTTTCGGGAGAAACGGCATTTCTTGAACGGCTTTCCGCATTAGCGGAAGCAAAAGGACTTCTTTATGATGAAAAGGACCTTGTGAATTTCCATATTTCTTTGAAATCCTCAAGGCTTACTATTTTATCCGGTTTGAGCGGTACGGGGAAATCGGGACTGGTCCGTCTTTACGGAGAGGCACTGGGACTTCCCGAAGACCGTGTCGCCATCATTCCCGTGCGGCCGTCTTGGATGGACGACAGCGATATTCTCGGCTATGCGGATATGAAAAATATGATTTACCGCCCTTCCGATACGGGCCTTACGGAACTCCTTCTGTCGGCGGAAAAGAATCAGGACAAGATGTATATCGTCTGCTTTGATGAAATGAATTTGGCAAGAGCGGAGCATTATTTCGCCCAATTTATTTCCGTTTTGGAAAAAGAGGACCGTCCCGTCATCCGTTTGTACAATCCGTCGCTCCAAAACCGTTTGTACAACGGTGACAAGTATCCGGCGGAAATTACCATGGGGAAAAATATTCTTTTTGCAGGCACGGTGAATGTCGATGAATCGACCTACCATTTTTCCGATAAAATTTTGGATCGTGCCAATGTATTGACTCTTTGCCAAAGGAAATTCCAGGAATGGAAAAAACGGGACGGTGCACCCTATCCGCCGGTTATCGAAATCGGCAGGGAAGAATTCTTCGGTTTTTGCGGAACCGGCGGCCTGACAGACCGCGAACTGGCACTTCTTGACGACTTGAATGAAGCCTTCCGCAGCAGCGGTGTTCCCTGCGGTATCGGTTTCCGTGTGGCACGGCAGATGGGAGACTATCTGGGAAATATTCCGGGCGGATATGATTTTGACAGGGAAGAAGGACTGGACTACCAGATGGTCCAGCGGATTCTTACGAAACTCCGCGGTTCGGCCCGCCAGCTGGAAAGTTTAATTTCCTTATCCGATAAAGGCGAACTTGGCGGAAAACTGATTGACATACTGAATGCATACAAAGATTTATCGGACTTTGAAAAAGCCGGAAAAGCACTGGCCGCAAAAGCACAGGAATTAAAGCTCTATGACTACACGATCTGATAAAATGCGGCCCCGCTACAGAAAAGGGAGCAGAAAAAATACATTTCCTTTTGACCTGTTTTTCGTAACCCCCAATGACGGGGGAAAGACGCACTCGTTTACAAGATTTACAGAAAACAGGGAAGAGTTGCGGGAAGGAATGAAAGTAGGACTGAGTCTTACGGAAAATCAGGACGTGGGACTGTATTTCAAGGCGCCTCCCGATTTCCGTTTCACCATGGACGGGCTTGACGTGGTATCTCTTCCGGGAACGGAAAAAATCAACGGCCAGGTGTATATCAGACCGGGCGGAAAATACGGGGACCCGGTGTCTCTTTTTGAGGGGAAGGACTTTCCTCTCGTTCCGGGCTACTATGTAGTCACCGTTTCGGGAAACGGACGGAACTGGTACGGAATTCTTGAAATCACGCCCAAATTTATGGGCAAACAAAGCTGGCAGGAAATGCGTGACGAGCTTGTCGGGGAAATCAGGGATCTTTCTTTTGATTTCATGAAGAGGAGCATGAACATTTCCAAGTCGCTGGAAAGCCGTCTCAGACTGAATGCGGAAATGCTTCTCCGCTTTTACACAATCAGTGACGAGTCGGAGCGGGTTCTTAAGGTACTTGGCGAGCTTTCACGGACCGCCAATGCACGGCTTACGATGAAAAGGGAAATACTTCCGCGTTCGGAGACGGGCAAAGAGGCGCATTTACAATCTGAAAACGGAAAAATAAGACAAGGCGCCCCGTATTTTCAGGTGAAGTGTAAAAAAATGACCTGGGACGTGGCGGAAAACCGTTTTGCCAAGGCGATTTTGAAAAAGCTTGATGAAAATCTCGGCGATTTTATCCGCGAAACGGAGCATCACTCGGGAGAACTTTTAAAGCAGCAGGAAGAGCTGCGTCCTTATGCATGGACAAGAGATTTCAAAACAGGGAAAAAAGCACTTGTCCGTTTCCGTGACTATAAGGAGCGGGCGGTAAAAATCAGGAATGCCATCCGTGCCGTGACGGGCGCACCGTGGTTCAGGGAGGCGGGAGACAGGATGCCCCAGATTCTTCCCATGACCGTTTTCCGTGATGCCCGCTATGCCGTGCTTTATAATTTGTACAGAAATTTAAGAAATCCTCTGGACAGTGTTTCCGTCTCTTCCTTTTACCAATTCCAATGGAAACGGACGGATAAATTATATGAACTCTGGTGTTTCCTTCAATTTATCAAAGCCTTGGAGAAAAAAGACTGGGAAATTGAAACGGGACCGGCGGTTATCAAAGAAGAAGGGCGGTACAGACTGTCTTCCCTCGAAGGCGGTGCCGCGATTATTCTCACGAGAGGAGAAGAAAAGGTCCGCCTTGTTTATGACGGTTCTGTGCCCCAAAGTTCGGCGGAAACAGACCGGGCCGGTGCGCCGCTTTATACGAATAACAGTCACCGCCGTCCCGACTTCCGCATGGACTGCTATAAAGGCGACGAATATTTCGGATCCCTTGCCGCCGATTTCAAATACAGAGATATTTTCTTCCTCTGGCGTGATCCCGAAAGAAGTGCAGGTATCCGCAGCCAGTTCAATGCGTACAGGGATATGAATACGAAATTTTACAGGGACATGACGGAAGCGGAATCGTTAAGAAACAGCCGTCCCGTCAAGGAAGTATGGGCGGTCTTTCCTAAAGAAATTCCCGAAGGAAGTGACGATGATTTCAATCTCCGCTTCATTTCCCTTGCTCCCGGCCTCAAAGCAAACGAAAAGTTGGCGGATATGCTGGAAAATTACATAGAATCTCTCCATTAAAAAAGGTCCTCCCGCGGGTGTATCGGGAGGATTTTTGTGTGCAAGATAAAAACGCGGAACCATCAAAATCCGAATGACAGCCGTATTTTGAAATTTCTTACAAAAAAAGCACGGTTTTATAGGTCGAGTATGACTATTTGAGATAAATTTTTACCTTTTCTATACATTATATTCATAAATTATAGACATCAGATTCAATAATGGTACAATAAATACAGTTAAAATATAAATGATTGTTGTCAAAGGGGGCTACTATGAAACACTTAAAAAAAGCGGCACTGGCACTGGCATGTGCTTCGGTTCTCTGCATGGGACTTTCCGGTTGCGGCGGCGATAAAAAAGCAGATGCCGACAATGACAAGGTTCTGACCGTCTATACCGCACGGAGTGAAAGTTTGAATAACCTCGTGATTCCTGCTTTTGAAAAGGAAACGGGAATTAAAGTCAATGTGATTGTGGCAGGGACAGGCCCGCTGGTAAAGAGAGTCGCTTCCGAAAAGGATAATCCCCAGGGGGACATACTTTGGGCAGCCGACGAGACCATGCTGGAATCGCAAAAAAAATTATTTGCAAAATATGTATCTCCCGAAGATGCAAATATGCTGGAAACCGCTAAAAATAAGACGGGTTATTTCTCTCCCGCTTTTGCGGATCCCACCGTATTTATCGTTAATAAAAAATTGGCAGGCGATATAAAAATTACAAGCTTTGCCGATTTGCTGAATCCTGCATTGAAAGGAAAAATCGCTTTCGGCGATCCCGCCAACTCCAGCTCTGCTTTCCAGTGCCTGATGGCTATGCTTTACAGCAACGGGAAAAACGGAGATCCCATGTCTCCCCAGGCTTGGGCTTATGTAGACAACTTCATTAAAAATCTGGACGGCAAATTACTGAACAGCTCCGGTGCAGTCCACAAAGGCGCAGCTGACGGAGAATATACGGTCGGCCTTACCTGGGAGGACCCGGCAGCAACTTATGTGAAGAACGGAGCGGATGTAGCTGTCGTATTCCCTGCAGAGGGCGCTATTTTCCCCGGTGAATCCGTACAGATTATCAAAGGGGCCAAGCATATGGAAAATGCAAAGAAATTTGTAGATTTCATGCTGTCGAAGAAAATCCAGGAAGAAGCGGGCAAGACACTTACGGTTCGTCCGCTCCGCAAAGGCGTTGCTTTGGCGGATTATATGACACCCCAGGATACCATCAAGGTGGTCCCGAATTATGATGAAGGCTGGGTATCCGAATATAAAAAGGAAATCGTTGCCGAATGGAATAAGCATCTCGAAAATTCCAGACAGTAATCAAAAGAACATAAAAACAAAGGGGCGTGGGGCGTTTAATGCTCCACCCTTTTTGGGTAGGAGAGAATGATGAGCGTTTCTATTAAAATTGATAAAGTGGTTAAAAAATATGGCGACCATGCCGTTGTAAACGGGTTGTCGCTGGATATACGGCCGGGAGAGTTTTTCACGCTTTTAGGACCGTCAGGTTGCGGAAAAACGACGCTTCTCCGCATGATTATCGGTTTCAACTCCGTCGAGGGGGGAACGATTTATGTGGATGAAAATGCAGTGAACGGAATTCCGCCGGACAAGAGAAATATGGGAATGGTGTTCCAGAACTATGCCATTTTTCCTCATATGTCGGTGAAAGATAATGTGGCTTTCGGTCTCCGCATGCGTCATGTGCCTGAAAATGAAATCGCCGAAAGGGTAGATCATATCCTGAAAGTAGTCAAAATCGATCATTTAAAGGACCGTATGCCTACTGCTCTTTCCGGCGGACAGCAGCAGCGTGTGGCACTGGCAAGAGCGATTGTCATACGCCCCCAGGTGCTTTTAATGGACGAGCCGCTTTCCAATTTGGACGCGAAACTCCGCATAGAAATGCGAAATGCCATCAAAGAAATCCAAAGACAGGTGGATATTACCACCGTCTATGTAACCCATGACCAGGAAGAAGCACTGGCCGTATCTGACAGGATTGCCGTTATGAACGGCGGCGTCATCCAGCAAATCGGAGAACCTCAGGAAATTTATAAACGGCCGGCCAATGTTTTTGTTTCCACCTTTATCGGTCTTTCCAATTTGCTTCAAGCTTCTTACAAAGCCGGAAAAGTTTCTTTTGACGGAACGGAATATTCCGTTTCCGTGAATCATCTGGCCGATGATTTGCAGGAAGGGGAAAAGCTGATTGTTTCAGTCCGTCCCGAAGAATTTATTATGAAACCGGGAACGGGAGAAGGGCTGCACGGTAAAATCAAGTCTTCCGTTTTTTTGGGACTTGCGACCCATTATTTCCTGGAATCCGAGCAGGGCGAAGAGTGGGAAATTCTGCAAACCGATACAAAGGAAATTTTGCCGGACGGCACAAACGTCACGCTCACGGTGAAGGAAGACTGCATTAATGTATTCCGCAAGGAAACAGAGCATACGGTCATCCAAAGGGAGTCATTATGAAAAAGAAACTGACAGTCTGGAATGTACTGAGCCTCTTGATTCTGTCCGCGTTTGCTCTTTTTGTGATGTATCCTCTCTTTCTGATTTTGTATAAGAGCGGAATCAACGGGGATACGGGGGCATTCACGATTGACAACTTTGCCCACTTTTTTGCAAAAAAATTCTATTGGGGGACAATGATCAATTCTCTCAAAGTGACCGTTGTATCCACTGTTTTATCGGCAGTCGTGGGACTTCCTCTTGCCTATCTGATGCGGAGTGTAAAAATCAGAGGCGGCAGCTTTTTAAATATTTTAATTGTGATTTCCTATTTATCCCCGCCTTTTATCGGTGCTTATGCATGGATACAGATGCTCGGAAGAAACGGAGTGGTCACCCACTTCATCAATGACCTTTTCGGGATACACTACGGCGGTGTTTACGGATTTGCCGGTATCGTCCTTGTCTTTACTTTGCAATCCTTTCCTCTCGTCTATATTTATGTATCCGGCGCTTTAAAAAATCTGGATAATTCACTGAATGAAGCGGCGGAAAGTCTCGGGTGCAGCCGTATGGAACGGATATGGAAAATCATCGTGCCCCTTGTGATGCCTACACTTCTTGCAAGTTCCATGCTGGTCTTTATGCGTGTCTTTGCCGATTTCGGGACACCGATGCTGATAGGCGAAGGCTACCAGACACTTCCGGTACTCATTTACAACCAGTTTATGGGCGAGGTTTCCGGGGATGACGGGTTTGCGGCAGCCATCTGCTGTATCGTCATCGGACTTACGATTGTTATGTTTTTTGTCCAACGCTTTCTGGCAACGAGAAATACGTATGCCATGACCGCGTTAAAGCCGATGGTGGCGGAAAAAGCGAAGGGACTCAGAAATATACTGGCCCACCTTGCCGTTTATCTCACGGTAGGGCTTGCGGTACTTCCCCAGTTTGTTGTTATTTATACTTCTTTCCTTGCCACTAACGGCGGTCAGGTATTTACCGGCGGATTTGCTTTACAAAGCTATGAGGCAACACTCTTTGCCAAGGATAATGATGTTATCTGGCATACGTATTTCCTCGGACTCTGTGCCATTGCCATTGTTCTTGTCGTCGGCGTTTTGATTGCTTATTTATCGATGAGAAAGAAAAATGCTTTGAACAGTGTCCTCGATGTGGTCACCATGTTTCCTTTTATCATTCCCGGATCGGTACTCGGTATCGCTTTTGTCTTTGCCTTTAATAAGTCGCCCGTCATTTTGACCGGAACGGCACTCATCATGATTATTTCCTTTGCGGTACGGCGTATGCCTTATACGGTCCGCTCTTCGGCGGCGGTTTTGGGAAATATCAGTCCTAGTATTGAAGAGGCCGCTGTTTCTCTGGGGGCGTCGGAAATGACGACCTTCCGCAAAATTACGATTCCCATGATGGCGCCGGGCGTTCTGTCGGGGGCAATTATGAGTTGGGTAACCATTATCAGTGAATTGTCATCGTCAATCATCTTGTATACCAATTCCACACAGACACTGACGGTATCCATATATACGGAGGTTATTCGCGGAAACTACGGAAATGCCTCTGCTTATGCGACGATTCTTACTCTCACGTCCGTTCTTTCTCTTCTCATTTTCTATAAAGTGACGGGAAAGAGAGATGTATCGGTATAGCGTCAGGCGGTCATATCATATTTTGCAATAGAAAAAAGCGTTCCTTCCCGTTTGGGGAGAAACGCTTTTTTTATCAGCGGTGCAGGTTTTTTCTGTAAAAGATATTGTGAGCCCTGCCCTGCTCGGTCGGAATGAGGAGATCGCCTTCTTGGGAGACGTATTTATCTTCCAGGAGAGAACGGTATACTTTCTTCGTAAACCGTTCCGGCCATTTCATGTGAATCGCCAGATTGGGAATCGCATTTTCCCGTGCCGCCGCTTCTGTACCGTCATGGAAGAGAAGATGCTGGAGAAGGGTTTCCCGTCCGAAGGAAAATCTCTGCTGTTTTCTTCTTCTGAAAGCGGCTACAAGGCCCGTCGAAGGGGCGGTGCAGAGAGAGAAGACAAATAAAAGGCCCAACACCGATGCCATCATGCCCGCCAGCGACGTGTCGAGCCAGATGGCGCCGACAATACCTGCGACGGAACCGAAGGAACCGATGAGACAACTCAGTAAAAGCCGGGACGCCATTGTTTTCGTCCAAAGGGAAGCGGTCATGGCAGGAATAATCATGAAAGCAATGACCAGAATGGAACCGATGGATTGGAAAGCGGTGACGGCGGTGAGAGATACAAGTCCCATAAGTCCGTAGTGAATCAGTGCAGGCGAGAAGCCGAGTATTTTAGACAGAACGGGATCGAAGGTGGCAAGCTTCAGTTCTTTATAGAAAAGAGTAATGATTGCCGCGACGATGATAAAAACAATGCCGCTCGTGTATATGCCTCTTGCACCGTAATCCGTGCCGTCGATGATCAGGCGGTCGAAGGGAGCAAAAGCGAGTTCACCGAGAAGTACGCAGTCCGTGTCTATGTGGACGTTACCGGCGTAGCGGGTGACAAGAATAACGGCGATACTGAAGAGGAAGGGAAATATAAGTCCGATGGCCGCATCAGAAGCGACAAGACGGCTTCTGTACAGCGATTCCACAAGCCAGACGGTGAGTACGCCCATGAGCGTCGCACCGACGATAAGAAACGGGGAATCCAGACTTCCGGTGAGAAGAAAAGCGAGAATAATCCCTAAAAGTACGGTGTGGCTGATTGCATCGGTAAGCATGGACATTCGCCGGAGTACAAGGAAGTTTCCCGGCAAAGCACAGCTGATTGCCGTAAAAAGGGCAATAACAAGTATTTCAGCAAAAGAATTCATAGGACGCCTCCTTTTTTAGCAGGAGCAGCCAGTCTTTTGTGATGTAAATACTGACTTACCAAACCTCTTCGCGGAGCAAAAAGCAGACTGGTGATAACGATGACCGAGGCGGCGACGACGATAGCGGGCCCTGTCGGCATTTTGGAAATGGACGAGCTTGCTATCGTGCCTGTTGCCGATGAAACGGCCCCGAAGAGGGCAGATAAAAGAACCATCGGTTCAAGCCGTCTTGTCCATTGACGGGCCGCCACAGAGGGGGCAATCAGCATGGCACTCATGAGAATGATACCTACCGCCTGGATAGACAGTAAAACGGTCATCATCGTCAGGAAAGAAAGGAGGACATTTAATTTTCCTCCCGGCAATCCGAGCGCTCCCGCATAGTCGGGATCAAAAGCCATGAGTTTCAATTCTTTCCAGAAAAGTACGACTAGTAAAAGAACAATCAAGGAAAGGCTCGTCGTGAGAATGACGTCTCTGTAGAGAATGGTGGAGGCCTGTCCGAAAATAAACTGGTTCAGCCCTGCCTGATTCGCATTTCCCGAATGCTGGATGATAGCGGACAGTACAAGACCGGCTCCGAAGAAACCGGAAAGAACGGAAGCAAGGACACCGTCAAAAGGAAGACGGGTGTATTGCCGTGCCATAAGAATCAGTCCCGTCGCTACCAGTGCGGAAATAAAAGCACCGAGAAGAAGTCCGTCCAGACTTTTTACGCCGAGAAACATAAAAGCAAGCATGATGCCGGGATACGATGAGTGGGCAATCCCGTCACCCAAAAGCGCTTCTCTGCGGAGAACGATGAAAGAACCGAGGACACCGCAAAGAATGCCCAGTATGGTTGTTCCTGCAAGGACTACCCGGAAGGTATAGTCGCTCCAAAGGGGAGAACTAAGTATTTCCATCAGACTCACTCTCCTTAGACAGGGGAGAAAATGTTTTTTCTATATTTTCCCGGGTAAAAATATCTGCGACCGGTCCTTCGGCAACCAGCTGCCGGTTAATCATGGCAACTCTGTCGAAATACTGTGATACGGTCTGGAGAGCATGGTGGACGACGACAATCGTTTTTCCTTGGGACTGCATTTCTTTCAAAAGAGTGACGATGACTTTTTCTGTCTGGGCATCGACTCCTTTAAAAGGTTCGTCCAAAAGATAGACACTTGCCTTTTGTGCCAGTGCCCGGGCAAGGAAAACACGCTGCTGTTGTCCGCCGGAAAGCTCGTTGATTTGGCGGGACTGATACTCTCCCATGCCGACACGGAAAATCATTTCCTCGGCAATCAGTTTATCGCTTCTGCCCGGCCGGCGGCACCAGCCTGTATGGCCGTAGCGTCCCATGAGGACGATGTCGGAAACAGTAGCCGGGAAATCCCAGTTCACGGAACCGTTTTGGGGGACATAGGCGATTTTCTTTCTTGCCTTTTTGGGAGATTCTTCCCCGTCGATAGAAAAACGGAGCCGTCCCGAAACGGGAATCAATAAATTCAGAATAATTTTTAAAAGTGTAGATTTACCGGCACCGTTAGGACCTACAATACCCATCAGAGTGCCTTTCGGGATGTTTAAATCCAGATCCCAGAGAACAGGCTGCCGGTTATAGGCGGCCGTAATATCTTCCAATTCAATAACGTTCTGCATGGATGTAATCACCTCTTTCTCAAGCTGAAATGTATAAAAGGCAGGACCGACAAAAAAGAAATCGCCCGGCGTATAAAAAGGGAAGAGGGACCCTCCCATTTAAGATGTTTCTTCTTTGAAGGGTCCCTCCGTTCCGTATACAGTTTTACCGGCATTAACGGAGTGCTCCGGTAATGGTTTTTATATTGTGTTCATACATGCCGATATATGTACCTTCTTTTGTCGATTCATCGCCGAGAGAGTCGGAGTAGAGTTCGCCGCCGATGGAAACATCAAATCCGTTGGCTTTAACAGCCGCCTGGAGAGATTCGATTGTTTTGTGCGGAACGGAAGATTCTACAAAGACTGCTTTGATTTTGTGGTCTGCAATGAAACGGGCCAGTTCGCTGATGTCGGAAGTACCGGCTTCGCTGGCGGTGCTGATGCCTTGGATACCCTTAACTTCGAAACCGTAATCTCTTGCGAAATAAGCAAATGCATCGTGAGCGGTTACAAGGACACGGGCACTTTCAGGAACGGTAGCGACTTCTTTTTTGATTTCCTTGTCTAAATCGTCCAGTTTGGCAAGGTAAGCTTTCAAATTGGCTTCATAATAGGATTTATTCTGCGGATCCTTGGCAGAAAAGCCTTTGCAAACTTCACCGGCCGCTTTTTTCCAGTTATTTACAGAGAACCAGATGTGCGGATCCTTTGTTTTTTCACCGTCTTCTTCAAAATCAAGAAGTGTAGATTTATCAAGGCCGTCGCTGACACGAATCATCGGTTTTTTATTTTTGGCAAGATTATCAAAAATAGCATCCATCTTTCCTTCCAGATGAACGCCGTTGTAAACGACGATGTCAGCCTTATTCATGGCATCTACGTCACCGGCACTGGCCTGATAGAGGTGGGGATCGACGCCGGCTTTCATGAGGCCCGATACTTCAACTTTATCTCCGCCGATTTGTTTTGATAAATCAGTGAGCATTGTCGTGGTGGCAACAACTTTCATTTTTCCCGATTCTTTCGGTGCGGCTTCCTGGCTTTTTCCGCAACCGGAAGACATACAAACGGCCCCGAGAAGTGCCAGGGGCAGGCAAATCCATAACAATATTTTTTTGAACATAACAGTCTCCTTTATAAAATATTACAACAAAAATTACCGAAAACTTTCGTTGCTTTGGATATATTAACACAAGAATTAGATAATGTAAATATTTAAAATCGGTAAACCTAAAATATTTAATTATGCATGCAAGATGAAATAGAAACGGTATACCACTTAATTATAATTAAAGGATTTAAGAAGTTCTTATTTACGTGGTAAGAAAGGAAGTTTTGAAAAAGAGATGAAAATTTTATATAATGAGTAGACTAAAAAGAAAAGACAGTATAAATCTCTGTGATAAAAGGAATTTAAAGGAAAGAAGGATTTAAATTGTATCTTATAGATACGTATGATGTTATTGTCGTCGGTGCGGGCCATGCAGGCTGTGAAGCGGCTCTTGCGGCGGCGCGGATGGGATGTAAGACACTTCTGACGACGATTTCTCTCGACAATGTAGCGATGATGCCCTGCAATCCCGCCATCGGCGGACCGGGGAAGAGTCATCTCGTAAAAGAAATAGATGCTCTCGGCGGCGAAATGGGAATTGCAGCAGATAAGACGGCAATCCAGATGCGCATGCTGAACCGCGGAAAAGGACCGGCGGTCTATTCTCTCCGTGCCCAGTCGGATAAGGGGGCGTACCACCGTTACATGAAACAGGTGGTAGAAAATACGGAAAATCTCGATTTGCGCCAGATGCAGGTGACGGATATCCTCGTAGAGAACGGACGGTGCGTCGGAATTACTACGGAACTTCACGAGGAATACAGAGCGAAAGCGGTTATTCTTTGCACAGGCACATATTTAGAAAGCACGATTATTATAGGAGACGTCATGTATTCCGGCGGACCGAACGGAATGCGTCCGTCCCACGGACTTTCGGATAACTTAAAAAAACACGGAATTTCTATGCTTCGTTTCAAGACAGGAACGCCGAGCCGTGTCGATATACGGAGTCTTCATAAGGAAAAAATGATTCCCGAAGAAGGCGATCCGGAAAACCACGCTTTTTCTTTCTTGAGCGAAAGAGAAGATAGAAATGAAAGAATCTGCTGGCTCACCTATACCAATGAAGAAACCCATACCATTATCAGGGACAACATCATGAGAGCTCCGAAATATGCGGGGAAAACGCATGGTGTAGGAGCCAGATATTGTCCGTCTATTGAAGATAAAGTTATCCGTTTTGCCGATAAAGACAGGCACCAGCTTTTTGTAGAACCGGAAGGACTCGACACGACGGAAATGTACGTTCAGGGCATGTCCACATCACTTCCCATGGATGTGCAGTATGCTTTTTTAAGAACCATACCCGGCCTTGAAGATGTGAAACTCATGCGGCCCGCTTACGCCATCGAATATGATCTCATCGACCCGTTGCAGCTCTATCCCACACTGGAACTGATTCACCTGGAAGGACTTTATTCGGCAGGGCAATCGAACGGAACGAGCGGCTATGAAGAAGCGGCGGCACAGGGACTCATGGCAGGCATTAATGCGGCGCTGAAAATCAAAGGGAAAGACCCGTTTATTCTGGCCCGTCACGAAGCGTATATCGGAACGCTTATTGATGACCTTGTGACCAAAGGAACAGACGAGCCGTACCGTATGATGACAAGCAGGAGCGAATACCGGCTCATTCTCCGCCAGGATAATGCCGACTTCAGGCTCACTCCGAAAGGATATGAAATCGGACTCGTCACGGAAGAGAGATACAAGCACTTCACAGAGCGGAAAGAAAAACTGGAAGAAGCCCTTTCCTATATCAGGACAAAGCGGTTTACTCCGAAAAAAGAAATCAATGAGGCGTTGGAACGAACCGGCACGGCACCGCTGACTACGGGAACGGGGGCCGATCAGATTCTCAAACGGCCGGAAATGACTTACCGGAAAATGGTGGAAGCCCTCGGCTGTCCCGTCTTTGATGCGGAAGCGACGGAAGAAATGGAAATCACCGTGAAATATGAAGGCTACATTGCCCGCCAGGAATCGGCAATCCGCAAAGCGGCCCGTATGGAAAGTGAAAAAATGCCCGCCGATATGGATTATTTAAATCTGGAAGGCATTTCCATAGAGGCCCGGCAAAAATTGGATAAAATCCGTCCCGTATCACTGGGGCAGGCATCACGTATTTCCGGCGTATCTCCGGCGGATATGTCGGTCCTCATGGTATATCTGAAACAGAAAAAAGGAAATACCATAACAAAAGAATAAAAATCAAAAAAACTCTGTCTGAAAAAAGGCGGAGTTTTTTGTTTCTGCTCACTTGTATTATTTATTCTTTCGTATCTGCTCACTCTTGCCCCTTCCGCCGGCTGACGCCGCCACCTTCCCCGACAAGTGGGGACGGCTTGAAGTTTGCAATTTTCCTTTCATAAGCAAACGACGGGAGTAACTTTTTGTATGATCCATTTCCTTATTTTTTGTTTTTACTCATATAAAAAACTATGAACTCTTTCTTCCTTAGTCGTTTGCTTCCCCCGAACACGGAGGGAAGTGCCGAGCAAAGCGAGGCGATAGGGGCAAGCTTGCGTACACAGGTAAGAACATTTAATACTTGCACCCTCTGCCCGGATTCTTCACTATGAGTCAATTTCCTTTTGTTCCATTACAGTCATAGCGATTTTTACAACCGTTCAAGAATGACAGGCAGGTATTTAATACTGTTCCGTAAGAAACTGTTTTTCCGTTTCTGCTCACCCTTGCCCCTTTCGTCAGCTCCGCTGACACCTTAGCCAAAGGCAAAGCGTCTCACTCACTTTTACAGCGTCGCTTCGCTCCTCGAAAAGTGGTTCGCTTGCTTCCCGACAAGCGGGGACGGCTTACAGGTTGCATTCTTCCTTTATTTTTCAAACACGCGGAGAAAGGGGCAAGTTTGCGTACATGGAAAAATGACGGTTTACCAAAATAAATTTATTTTTTTCTTAAAACCAAGTGAAGAAACGGTGTCTATTTGATATACTTGTAGTAATATATGGTGCGGTATGAAGGAGGATATAATGACCGTCAGGGAAATGATGGAAGCATTAGGTCTTGCGGCAGATGAGGAAGCCGCCGGCAAATTGACAGAGTATAATGCCATGCTGATGGAGATGAATAAGAAGGTCAATCTCACGGGCATTAAAGATACGGAAGAAAGTCTGGTCAAGAATATATATGATTCGATGACCGTTTATAATGAAAAATATTTTCTCCGGGACGGACGGATTCTCGATTTGGGGACCGGCGGCGGTTTTCCCGGTATTCCCCTTGCCGTTTTGCGGCCGGATATGCAGGTGGTACTGATGGATTCCGTTTTGAAAAAGCTGAATTTTATTGAAAGTGCTGCCGCTAAGCTGGAAATAAAGAACGTGAAAATTATGCATATGCGTGCCGAAGAAGGCGGACGGAGACGGAAAACGAGAGAGTCCTTTGATGTGGTCACTGCAAGAGCGGTGAAAATGCTCCCTGTCATTGCGGAATGGGCCATGCCTTTTGTGAAGGTCGGAGGTATCTTTGCCGCGATGAAAGGACCGGGAGCGGAAGAAGAACTCAAAGACGCGGGAAAAATTTTGCAGGAACTTCAGGGCGAGCTTGTCGAAAAAAAGGATTTGGAATTACCGGGTGGAGAAAAGCGTTCTATTCTCTATTTCCGTAAAACAGGTCCTTGCCCGAAGACATATCCGCGGAAAGTGGGTATTGCGGAAAAGAAACCGGTTATAGGAACGTTATAACAGAGAGCGGGCTGTCTTTATGACGGTCCGTTTTGTCGTGAAAAGAGAAATAAGGCAGTCGTTATTTCAGCGGCGGCAGGAGAAATTTATATAAGAGGGAAATGTATGAAACTCTATCAGGCGGCAAATCCCGAAATGGCAGTGCGCCATATTTTACAGGCGGCCATGGAAGAAAAGGCAAGTGATGTCCACATCAGTCCGGAAGAAGACGGGGTCTATGTCCGTTTCCGCAAAGACGGCAAACTTTCCATGTTCGGGAAATGGCCGTTGTCCATGGCACAGGGGTTTTCGGTGCGGATGAAAGTGCTGGGCGGTATGAATGTGGGAGAAACAAGACTTCCCCAAGACGGAAGTTTTTCCGAAACAGCCGGGGGTGTCACTTGGGATTTCCGTATTTCCGTCATGCCCACCATTAAGGGAGAAACGATTGTTATCCGTGTTTTATCGGGAGCGGTCGGTTTTATTGAAAAGAATCATTTGGGGATGACGGAATTCCAAAGACAGGTGTTTGAAAAAAGATTGTTACGGAAAAGCGGGCTTGTTTTGACTACGGGACCTACGGGAAGCGGAAAGACATCGACCCTTTATGCGGCACTCAAGCTGGTGCTGGCACCTGAAATTTCCGCGATTTCCATTGAAGACCCTGTGGAGTACCGCATTCACGGCATGACACAGGTGCAGGTGAATGAAAAGGCGGGACTTACTTTCGCCAAAGGATTGAAAGCGCTTGTCAGGCAGGATCCCGATGTGGTAATGATTGGGGAGATACGGGACAGGGAAACGGCGGAAATAGCAGTCCACGCGGCACTGACAGGTCATCTTGTGCTGTCGTCGCTCCATACGAATGATGCGGTGTCCGCCGCAGCACGGCTTACGGATATGGGCATACCGCCGTATCTTCTTGCCGCCTCGCTTTCGCTTGTGATTTCCCAACGGCTTGCGGTAAAACTGGAAGATGAGGGAAAAGAGGAATTTGTAATCGGTACGGACGATATACGCCGTGATTTTCTTCCGCCTGCATTTTCAGGTAAAAAAGGATATAAAGGAAATGAAAAGGGGCGGACCGGTATTTTTGAAATGCTGGAAATCGGAAAAGACGAGCGGAAAGCACTTCATGAAAAAGCGGGAAGCGCCCGTCTTTCGGAACTGATGAAACAACAAGGTCAGAAAACGATCGGAGAAATAGCGGAGGAACGTATGGAAGAAGGAATGATTTCACCCGGAGAGGCGGCGATTCTTTATGAAATCCGGTGAGGAGCGTATGAATACTTTAAAGAAAATACTGGACAGATTTCCGAAAGCAACGGATATCCATTTCACAGAAAACGGAACGGTCATGGTTCGTGAGGGCGGAGCGCTCGTCACGGCAGAAAATGCGGATGCGGCTCTTCTGGGAAAAGAAATATGGGACAGCCTGAGCGCGGAAAAAAGGAGTGTCTGCACGACAGAAAGAGTTTGCGATGCCCCTCTTGAAGAAAGCGGAGTCCGTATCCGTGTACATCTCTACCGGGCAGGCGGTCTTTTTTGCGGAGCGCTCCGGATTCTTCCCTCGCTTGACCGTGTGGAAAAGGATCCCGATGAAGACTGGATAGAAGAAGTGGCGGACCTTGAAACAGGACTTGTCATTATTTCAGGGCCGTCAGGGAGCGGGAAAAGTACGACTCTGGCGAGAATATTAACACAAATAGGAGAAAAAAGAGCCTGTCATATCGTGACGCTTGAAGATCCGGCGGAGTATCTGATTTCTTCGTCCCGTGCGCTCGTTCACCAGCGGGAGGTGGGAGAAGACGTAAAAGATTTTGCCGAGGGAATCAGGGAGTCGCTGAGAGAAGATCCCGATGTGATTGCTATCGGGGAAATGCGGGATAAAGAGACCGTGCAGGCCGCACTTATGGCGGCGGAAACGGGGCATCTCGTGATTGCCACACTTCATAACGGAAACGTCAGGGAAGCATTGGGACGGATGATACACACGTTCCCTGGAGAAGAACAGAAAGAAGTCAGGGGAATTCTTGCCGGTGTACTTCGATCCGTTTCGGCCCAAAGACTTTGGCAGGGCAAAGAAAAAACGGTCCTTCTCCGTGAAATTCTCTGGAACACGCCGGCCGTTTCCAATCTGATACGGCAGGGACGGGAAGAACAAATCGCCTCTTATATGGAAACGGGAACGAAACAGATGCGCACGTTAAAACAGGCGGCGTACCGTTTGAAAAAAGTGACGGCAGAGGAAAGAAAAGAAATTCTTGCGTACATAGAAAAATAAGGACAGGGAATATGTATTTCAGATACAAAGCCTATGAAGAGGGCGGATTGGTCCGTGAAGGAATCATAGAGGGCACGGCGGTAGAAGATGTACGGGCGGAAATCAGAAACGGCGGACTTCATCTGGTTTCCCTTTCGGAAATAAAAAAAGCGGGGAAGACATCGTTTTTATCTCCTGCACCGTTGGCTCTTTTTGCCGGAGAATGGTCGGCCCTTATTGCCGCAGGCATTCCTGTGACGGAAGCGCTTTCCGTTTTGCGGGACGGACAGGGGAAAAAAGAAAAGCAGGTACTTTTGGAACTGCAGTCCACCATAGAAGCGGGACACGGAATCAGTGAGTCCTTCAGAAAATCAGGGGCATTTCCCTCTTTTTTCTGTGCCCTTCTGCAAGTCGGGGAGTTGTCGGGAACCTTGCCCGACCAACTTTCTCTGGCGGCCGCCTGCTACAAAAAAGAAGCGGCGCTTATGCAAAATCTCAGACTGGCTCTCTTATATCCCCTGACAGTTCTTCTTTTTGCCGTTTTGGTATCTGTTCTGGTACTGGCCTTTCTTTTACCGTCTTTTGCCCTTTTATTCGATGCGCTTTCCGTTCCTCTTCCGGGGGTGACACGGGCGGCTTTAGCGGCTGGTTTGTTTTTGCAGAAACATGGAATCATCTTATTGGTTGTCATACTGTCTTTCCTGTGGGGGTTATTCCGTTGGACACGGACGGAAAAAGGTAAAGAAAAAACGGATGCCCTGCTTTTTCGTTCTGCCTTTGTGCGGAAAACGATTCTGGTCCGCTTCACAAGGGCGCTGTCGGCACTTTTGGAAAGCGGCGTGACCTTATCGGAAGCACTGAAACAAACGGCACTCATGGAAAATAATCTGACCGCCTCAAGGGAAATATTCAAATGGGCGGCGGCTGTCGAAAAAGGCGGCGATTTTCCGAAACTTGTCACGCAGTCGGGGTGGACGGGAAACGCTTTTCCCCGTATGCTCCGGGCCGGTATGGAAAGCGGACAACTGCCGCTTTTTTTGAAACATGCCGCAGAATGGATATCCGGAGATGTGGATATGAAATTGCGGCGCTTCCGGAAAATGGCGGAGCCGGTACTTCTTCTCGTGGTAGGTGCTATAGTTGCTGCGCTGGTATTTTCCGTTATCATTCCTGTTTTTCAGGCGGCAGGAGCGGTACAAGGCCTCTGATTTCCCGGAAGTTTTTTATAAGCCGGTGATACTCAACTCACAGAAAGGAGCCGCTTATGATACAAGGCTGTATTTTTGATATGGACGGTCTGCTTTTTGATACGGAGCGGATTTTCCAGGAAAACTGGGAGAAAATAGCCGCTGAGCGGGGAATTGTTCTTCCTCCCTCTTTTGCAGGGGACATCATGGGAACGAGCGGAGAAAAAATGAACCGCATTCTTGAAACATATTACAGTCCCTATAAGGGAGAAGAAATACAAAGAGAATGTAAAAAACGGGTGGAAACTGTACTCAAAAATCACGTGCCCCTGATGCCCGGTGCCATAGAAATTCTCGAAACCTGCAAAGCATTGCAGATAAAAACCGCCGTCGCAAGCAGCATCCCGATGGAACAAATCAAAGCCAACCTTTCCCGTACGGGGACAGACGTCTTTTTCGATGCTCTTGTGAGCGGTGAAGAAGTGGAAAAAGGAAAACCCGCGCCGGATATATTTCTTCTGGCGGCAGAAAGAATTCATGTCCCGCCTGCCTGCTGCCTTGTTTTTGAGGACAGTCCCCACGGGATTGCCGGAGCCGCTGCCGGCGGATTTATCCCTGTTATGATTCCCTGTCTTCTCCCGCCTACAGAGGAAAATAAAAAAGTCGCACATATTTACAAAAATCTCCGGGAAGCGGGACATGCCCTTTTAAAGAAGAAATAAATTTGTTATACTGAAAAATGGAAAATTATGCAAAGGAGGCGGCAACTATGGCATTGCCTATCAAGGACATACTTCTGCTCGACTATTTTGACGGCAAACCGCTGCATACACAGATGCCGTCTTATTTGCAATCCACTTACGGAAAAGATGCACAGGTGCGGATAGACCGCCTCTATGCGGACGGGTGGATCAGGGAAAGTAAACCTCAGGAAACATTGAATATGCTTCCCGACAAGGCACTTTCCGATTTTTTAAAAAAGCACGGTCTTTCGGGAGAAGGCTCGCACGCCGAGCTTGTCCGCCGTATTATCTCCGAAATTGCGGAAAAAGAATATGCCCACGGCGTACCCAAAATTTATGTGGTGGAGCAAAAAGGAAAAGCGGAAATCGGCCACCATATGGCTTATATACTGAATGTTCGTGAAAAATACGGACTGACAGAAGGAGAAATCGGAGAATCCAAGGCGGCACTGGCATTAAAAGGAAATCCTTACACCGCCAGAGATATTCTCGCCCGGGCCTTTCACCAAAAGATTTCCATTTATACCATGGCAGGCGAATGGTCGAAATTGCGGAACTTATACTACATCATTGCCAATTTCCATCTCCGCGGCGGCGAACAGGATAAAACACTTTCCTACCTCTTCCTTGTTTTCTTCCTTGATATGTCGGGCATGGGAAATAAAAATACGGTCACACCCTATGAAAATCTCTTTCCCACGCAGAAAGGCATGATTCTTCTGATGGACGAGATACGGCACAAAGAAAAAATGACCGTCGAAAGTGTGAGGAGTTTCTTCCTTTCCTCTATCGCCAGAATGGCACCGCGTCTTCCCTTTTCCTACTTCTCGCCCCAAATTATGGCGGACCAGTTGCTGGAAAGACTATGTGGCGTGCCCTTCAACGGAGCAAAATACATTGCCGATAAAAATGTACCCGATGCTTCTTCCAAAGCGTACCACTATGTACCGTGGGGAAGAAACGAAGCAAAAAAAGAACAAGAGCCGCCGAAATTTTCCCGGCCGAAAATTATGGCACCTCCCGTGCTGAGAATGCCCGCCTTCACCGCACCGGCTCCCTTTGAATCCACAGAGGACAGAAAAAGAAGAGAAGAACGAATGAAACGGGCGGCGCTGACAAGAAAAAGACCAGTGATTGAAAAAGAAGAGAAAAAAGGAATCTGGGAACAATTCAAAAAATGGCTCTGAAAGAGTGAAAAAACAGAGAGAAATATGCTACAATAAATTTCGCAGGCGTCTATAGCTCAGCTGGATAGAGCAACGGTTTCCTAAACCGTGTGTCGGCAGTTCGAATCTGCCTAGGCGCACCAAAATACACAGACTTTTCTGTCAAAGGAAAAGTCTTTTTTTGTTTTTAACTCCCTGCTTTCATGAGTTAAACTCTTTCTAAATACAGATAAAAGCAGGCATGAAAAATAAGTGAAAGTTGTCCGAAGATATCGTAACAGGAGATACGGAAGAGTATGTTTTTCTGTGCTTGAAAAAATTTCAAAAAATATGGTCCGGACAGTTCACACAAAAGCAATAAAGCGGTATATTTATAGTAGTGGTATTTCTTTTTTTTAGCCTGTATCCGGAGATAAAACTTCATGCAGGATTAAAAGAAAAACACAGAAAAAAGCTTGATTTTTTATTTTTTCTTAATTACAATTAATTTGTAGTTAATGTTTGGGAAGGTACGTATTTCAGAAAGAAGGTGCCAAATGAAATTGGTAGAACAAGCCGGTGATTCGATTACGAAAGTATTGCCGGAAGTGAAAGAGATGTATGTACATCTCCATGAAAATCCTGAATTATCCATGCAGGAAAAGGAAACGTGTACTTTTATTGCAGGGAAACTGAAAGAACTGGGTATTGAAGTTCTTGCAGGTGTCGGCGGCACAGGTGTTGTCGGAATTATCCGCAACGGTGACGGTGCGACGGTTATGCTTCGTGCCGATATGGATGCACTGCCCATGAAAGAAGCGACAGGCGTTCCTTATGCAAGCACAAAAACAATGGTGAACCGCAAGGGAGAAGAAACTCCCGTTGCCCATATGTGCGGTCATGATATGCATTCCAGCTGGCTTTTCGGTACACTGAAAGTATTACTGGAACAGAAAGAACACTGGAAAGGCACGGTTATTGCCATATTCCAGCCGGGAGAAGAAACGGCAGAAGGTTCACAGGCTATGCTTGATGACGGCCTGATGAATAAAGTTCCGAAACCTGATGTGGTTCTCGGACAGCATATGATGTCTTATAAAGCAGGAACGGTAGGCTACAGAGCAGGGCAAATTCTGACAGCCGGCGACAGCCTGAAAGTGACATTCTTCGGTGCCGGCGGTCACGGCGGAATGCCGCAGAATGCGATCGACCCCGTTGTTATGGCATCCGCAGCCGTTATGAGACTGCAGACCATCGTTTCCAGAGAAGTATCTCCCCAGGGACAGGCCGTTGTCACTATCGGAGAATTCCATGCCGGGAAAGCGGAAAATATTATTCCCGACGAAGCGTATATCAAACTGAATGTAAGAACGACCGATGAAGATGTCAGACTTCATGTCCTTGATGCCATTAAACGCATTTGCAAGGCGGAAGCGGAAGCATCCCGTGCTCCGAAAGCACCGGAATTTGAGGAAATCAATAACTATCCGCTGACATTGAATGATAAAGAAGCTACAGAAAAAATTGCAGAAGCATTCCACGCCCAATTCGGCGACCTTGCTTTTGAAACTCCGCCGGCCGGAGCCAGTGAAGACTTCAGCCGTTTCGGCAGAGCATGGAAAGTACCGTATGTATACTGGTTTGTCGGCGGTACAGATATAAAGAAATATGAAAAAGCGGTAGCAGACGGAACGACAGACAGCCTGCCCGGACCGCATTCCCCGTTCTGGGCACCTGCACTGGAACCGACCATGAGAACCGGTATTGAAACGATGTTGACCGCCGCAGGCTTGTGGCTGGGAAAATAAAAGGAGGAACGATATGAGTGATAAAGACACAGCCCAAGGCTATGTAGGAAATGACAGGCTTCTTTTAGGTATCGTTCTTGCAGTCGTCACATTCTGGCTTTTTGCCCAGACGACACTCAATGTAGCACCTGATATGCGGGCCGATTTGGGGATTACGGAAAACTGGAGCAATATTGCCGTCAGCATTACCGCTCTCTTTTCCGGTATTTTCACCGTCGTATTCGGCGGACTGGGTGATAAATTCGGCCGTGTGAAAGTTACAATGATCGGTGTGGTTTTAAACATCATCGGCTCTCTTCTGATTGCCCTTTCTCCGTCAGGAACCGTAGTATTTCTTATGGCAGGGCGTATCATCCAAGGGCTGTCGGCGGCCTGCATTATGCCGTCCACACTGGCTCTTTTGAAAAGCTATTATGACGGGGCTTCCCGCCAGAGAGCTGTCAGCTACTGGTCCATCGGTTCCTGGGGCGGCTCGGGACTCTGCTCCCTCTTCGGCGGCGCTGTCGCTTCCAGTTTCGGCTGGCGTTACATATTCTTTGGCTCCGTTGTTGTTTCCCTTATCAGTTTGTACCTCATTAAAGGAACACCGGAAAGCAAAGTGGAAAATAAAGGCGGAAGCTTCGACTGGCCCGGACTGGCAACCTTTATGGTGGCTCTTGTTTCCTTAAATGTTGTCATCGGACAGGGTGCCAAACTCGGTTGGACAAGCCCTGTGATTCTCGGACTTATCGTTGTATTTTTCGTCAGCTTTGCCGCATTCTATCATGTGGAATCAAACAGCGGCAATGCCTTCGTTGATTTCAAATTATTTAATAATACGACCTATGCAGGGGCGACACTTTCCAACTTCCTCCTGAACGGTGCGGCAGGAACTATCCTGGTATCCTTGGGTCTTTTGCAGGCAGGAGCCAATATGTCCTCCTTTGAAGCCGGCATGGTCACATTGGGGTACCTGATTGCGATTCTCGCAACGATCCGTGTAGGTGAAAAACTTCTCCAGAAATGGGGCGCAAGGAAACCGATGATTATCGGCTGCAGCATTACGGCTACCGGTATCATTCTTACCTCTTTCAGTTTCCTTTACACCTGGCAGTATCTCATCGCTGCCGTAGCAGGATTCACCTTATTCGGTATCGGCCTCGGCTTCTATGCGACACCCTCTACCGATGCGGCTTTATCAAACGTACCGGCGGAACAGGCAGGCTCGGCGGCAGGTATTTACAAAATGGCTTCTTCTTTGGGCGCGGCTTTCGGCGTTGCTCTTTCTGCCGCTATTTTTACGGGACTGAACGGAAGCGGTTTTGTTCTTCTGCAAAATATCTTTGTAGGACGAACGGATAATACAGAAATCCGGTTTGCCGCTATGGTAGCACTCCTCTTCAATGTACTTATGACACTCATTGCCATACTTGCTATCATGAAGACAATACCGAAAAAGAAATAAAAGAAATAAAAAACAACTGCAGTGAAGAATACCTGCAGTTGTTTTTTTGTCCCGGAAATTTGTAATCTTCAACGGATACGCAAAAGGCGGTTTCTGTAGCGGCTCACAAGAAAAGCGGAAAGAACGATTTTCAAAAGATCGCCGGGGATAAAAGGAAATACACAAAGTGTCAAAGCCGTCCACATATCCGTATGGGTGAGATAAACGAACCAGGCGATACCGAATACATAGCACACCAGATTTCCCAAGAAAACAGCACCGAAAAGCTTGATAAATTTATATTCCGTTTTCTCACAAAGCCAACCCACCGCAAAAGCCATGGGAGCAAAACCTAAAAGAAATCCCCCCGTAGGTCCGGCAAACATGTGAATTCCGCCGCGGAACATGGAAAAAACAGGAACCCCCGCCGCACCGAGAAGAAGATAAATCAAAAGCGCCAAAAATCCGTACCGTTTTCCCAAAAATCCGCCGGCCAGCATGGCCCCTAAGGAAGCAAGAGAAATAGGAACAGGCTGGATCGGAATGATAAGCTGTGCCAAAACGGCACAAGCAGCCGCAAAAAGCGCCGCTAAAACCTGCATTCTTATTTTAGTATTTTCCATAGAAACACCTCTTTCTGTTTTTTATAGGTTGATTATACGGGAATAAAAATATAATGTCAACTGAAAATATTTTTCGGTTTACAATATAACTGATATAAGAGAAGAATAAAAATAAAAGAAATGTCTGTTTTCAAAAAGAAGACAGATATTTTTACGCCGGAAAACAAGAAAATAAGGATAGCAAAAACAAAAAATAACGAAATGCCGCACACAAAAAAGCGGCCTCTGTGTGTTTGAAAATAAAGAGAAAATGCAAAATAAAAGCCGTCCCCGTTTGACGGGAAGCAAGCGAACCGCTTTTCGGGGAGCGGAGCGACGCTGCAAAAGTGAGTGAGACGCCATACCCGACCAACGGGAGCGGTAAGAATCTGGGCAGAGGTTGCAAGATTTAAATGTGTTTTCCTGTACCCGCTGCCGGATTCTTCGCTAAGAGTCAAATTATATTTTTTTCTTCTATCATCATTCCGATTCTGTTCACCGCTCAAGAATGACGGCAGAAGTGAATTGAATCTTCGAGAACCTGTAAATAACTTTTTTCTTAAAAAGGAAAGTATGCAAACCGTAAGCCGTCCCCGGATGACGGGAAGCAAGCGAACCACTTTTCGAGGAGCGGAGCGACGCTGTAAAAGTGTGTGTGACGCTTTGCCTTGGCTAAGGTGTCAGCGGAGTTGACGGAAGGGGCAAGTGTGAGCAGAAACGCAAAAAATATTTTTTGTGACAGCTGAAAACGGTTTACCGGTCAAGTATAATAAAGGCAAGAAAGAATTCATATTTCATTCATTTATTTAGTGACAGGGATTCAAAAAGTGAACCCCTTTATAAGGAGGATCTATGGGTCTGATTAAAGCGGGAATCGGTGCGGCAGGCGGTGTACTGGCGGACCAGTGGAAAGAATTTTTCTATTGCGACAGTATGCCTGCCGATGTGCTGATGATGAAAGGGCAAAAGCGGACCGGCGGGCGGAGTTCGAATACCGGCGGTGAGGATAATATCATATCCGACGGGTCGGTGATTGCCGTTAATAACGGACAGTGCATGATGATTGTCGAGTCCGGGAAGGTGGTGGATCTTTGTTCCGAGCCGGGGCAGTATACGTATGACCGTTCCACAGAGCCGTCTCTTTTTACAGGCGGTCTGAATAAGGAAAGCGTGCTTGCCGTGTTCAAGCAGATAGGCCGCCGTTTTACTTTTGGCGGGGATACGGGCAAGGACCAGCGGGTCTATTATTTCAATACGAAGGAAATTGTAGGAAATAAATACGGTACACCCAGTGAGATTCCGTTCAAGGTATCTGATGACGATACGGGACTGAAATTGTCGGTTCGTATCCGTTGTTTCGGCGAGTATTCTTATAAAATTGTCGACCCCATTCTGTTTTATACGAATGTGGCAGGAAATACGGAAGACCGCTACGAGAGGAGCCAGCTTGACAGCCAGCTCAAGTCGGAGCTTCTCACGGCTCTCCAACCTGCTTTTGCGAAGATTTCGGCACAGCGTATTGATTATACGGAATTGGCAGGGCATACGAATGAAATTGCCGATGCATTAAATGAAGTTCTTTCCAAAAAATGGACGGAACTCCGGGGGATTGCGGTCGTTTCTTTCGGTGTGAACAGTGTCAGGGCGAATGAGGAAGACGAGGAAAAAATCCAGAAGCTCCAGATGGGTATGGCGATGTCCCGTCCCGGTGTCGCTGCCGGTGTTATGGTAGATGCCACATCGGATGCTATGCGGAAGGCTGCTGAAAATGAGGGCGGTATGGGTGCTATGGGCGGTTTCTTCGGTATGAATATGGCAGGTATGACAGGGGGAAATGCGGCAGGAAATCTTTACGGTATGGCGGCGGCAGAAAAACCGGCACCGGTGTCGCAGAACGGTTGGCACTGTCCTTCTTGCGGAGAAAGCGGAAATACGGGAAATTTCTGCTCCAATTGCGGAAAACCGAGACCCGGGGAAGACTGGACCTGTTCATGCGGAACGGTCAATCACGGTAAGTTCTGTACCAATTGCGGAAAACCGAAAATGTAAGAACGGAAAGGGAAATCTGAGGGACCGCTTTGGAAGGAAAGCGGAGTATCTTTATGATTTCCCTTTTTCTGAAATCAGAAAGAAAGTAGAGTGGGAAGTGTATGGCAGATACTTCTGTAAGTTATCAATGCCCGAACTGTAACGCTCCTCTTGCTTATGAGCCCGGCGAAGAAAAGGTGACCTGTGCGTATTGTGGCACCGAATTTGCCATTTCCGATTTGGAAGCTTTTTACGCCGCAAAGGAAGAACAGGCGGCGAAAGCGGAGGAAGCGAAATTAAAAAAATGGGATACGGAGAAAGCGGGAAAGGACTGGAGCGACGAGGAAGAAAAAATTCTCCGCGCCTTTACCTGTTCGTCGTGCGGTGCGGAAATTGTTTGTGATGAGAATACGATTGCTACGGAGTGCTGTTATTGCGGAAATCCGACGATGATTCCCCAAAGATACAGCGGAAGTCTTCGTCCCGACTATGTGATTCCTTTTCAAAAAACGAAGGAAGATGCCCAGGCGGCATTCAAAAATTTTTATAAGGGAAAGATTCTTTTGCCGGGAAGTTTCGTTACGGAAAGCAGGATTGAGGCGATACAGGGCATGTATGTGCCGTTCTGGCTTTTTGATTCCGCCGTGACCGCCACGGCAAGTTTCCGCGGGAAAAATGTGGATACTTTTGTGGTCGGAAATAACCGGGTGACGGAGGAGCATATTTACGATTGTGAACGGGAAGGGACCATGAAATTTTGCCGCGTTCCTGTAGACGGCAGTAAAAGAATGGACGATATCTGGATGGAAAGCATCGGTGCTTACGATTATTCGACGATGGTTCCGTTTACGACGGCCTATTTGGCAGGGTATCTGGCGGATAAGTATGATGTGCCTGCCGAAGAGGCGGCGCCGAGGGCGGATGCACTTGTGGCGGACACGTCGCTTTCCATGCTGGATGATACGGTAAAAGGATATGCATCGGTCAGCAGGATTGACGGCTTTATTTCCAAAGACGAAAATCAGGTCGCTTATGCACTGGCTCCTGTGTGGATACTGACGACACGGTACCGCGGCGAGCCGTATACATTTATCATGAACGGACAAAGCGGAAAATTTGTGGGCAGTTTGCCTGTGGATAGAAATAAATCTTTATTCTACACAGGGCTGTCGTTTGCCCTCCTTTTACCGGTCCTCTATTACATTTCCAAATATATTTTGGGTATGCTTGATTTGTTATAAGGAGGCAGTGATGAAGAAAATTATAATGGTTTGCCTGCTCATCCTGACAGCGCTTTTCTTGCCCTCTTTCTCAAGCATGGCCGAAGAAGTCGTACCGTCTTTGTTTGACGGGGCGGGTCTTTTGAATACCGCCCAGGCGGAAAATCTGAGAACACGGATTGCCGTTATGGAAAAGAAACATCATGTCCGTATCGCCGTAGTGACACAAAAGACACTGAAGGGACAGCGGATAGGAGATGCGGCGGACCGCCTTGCCGATATGTATTACAGCGACGGAGAAAACGGAAATATCGTTCTTCTTGTCGATATGGGCAGACGGGAATATTATGTATCCACCGACCGGGAAATGAGAAAAAAGATTACCGATGAGACGGGGATGGAAGAAATGAGGAAAGCCTTTACGGAAAAATTGTCGTCCGGCAATTATGAGGGTGCGTTTAATGCGTATGTCTCCACAGCGGACAGGCTTCTCACCTATTATGAAAAAGAGGGAAAGCCTTATGATCCGGCCGATGCATTTTCTCCTATAGCGCTTCTTGCAGGCTGCATACTTGCTTTCTTGGCGGCTTTGGGAATACGCGGCCGTCTTATTGATACGATGAGCAATGTAAAACCTGTCGTATCTGTGTCGGAATTTTTGGAAAAAGACAGTTTTCATCTGACTTCGGAAAGTGACCGCTATCTGTATACGAACCGTATCGTAACGCCTATACCCAGACCGTCAAAACACAGATCCCACGGCTCGTTCGGCGGACACAGCGGCGGACATGGCGGTGGCGGCGGACGGTTCTGACAAATCCGTGACAAAATAAAACTCTCTCTTATGACGGAGAGAGTTTTTTGATTTCTTTTTTATAATGTGGAGAAAGCGGGAAGATATTCCATGCAGGCCCAGCAGAGAAAGGCATTGACGAACATCGTTATAAGCGACAGTTTGAGTCCTTCTTTCATCTGTACGCCTGCATCAAGACCGAAACCGACGGGAATGGCTCTTGTGGTGACGGGAAGAATGTAGGCACATGAGCAGGATGCCATAGCGCCGAAAACGTAAGGAATGGGATTGATGGAAACGGCACTGCATATGGAAAGAATCATGGGAATTCCGATAGAAGCACCGCCCGTATTGCTCGACATTTCCGACATGAAGCAGGTAAAAGCACAGAAGACGAACATGGTCATAAATCCGCCGGTGAGATGAAGTGCCGTGAGGATATGGGCCATTTGGTCAACAGCTCCTGTTTCGGTAATCAGTTTACCCAAAGCAAGACCGGAAGAGGCCATAATCATAATGCCCCACATGGCGTGACTTTCCGCAAACTGCCAGGTGAGAAGAACTTCTTTTTTTTCGTCTTTCAGAACAAACATGAGCATGCCCATGACAAGGAAAACGTAAGCCGGTTTCATGCCCGGCAGAATATCTGCATAGAGGGGACGGAGAAAAGCAAGAATAATGGCAAGAACAAAAATCCAGAAACAGATTTTTTCGCCTTTTCTCACAGGACCGAGGGCTTCGTACATTTTCATAAATTCTTCTCTTGTGCCGTGGAGACTGTGAACGGAGGAGTTCATATACCAGAGGAATAAAAGATTGACGATGAAAATCACGATGAGAATAGGAAGAAAGCGGGAAATCCATTCGACGTACATGAATTCTTTTCCCGTAATCTGTTCAAGATAGGAAATACCGACCAGATTGGCGGGACTTCCGATAGGAGATCCGAAACCGCCGATACCGCTTCCCCAGCCGATAGCCAGAAGAATGGGAACGGCAAGTTTGCTGTGGAGTATATCTTTTTCTCCTACAAATTGGAGCATGCCGACTGCAATGGGGCAGAATATGGTGGCCACCACCGTATTGGGAAGAAAGGCGGAAAGAACGACAGAGGCACCGAACCAGACGAGAATCTGCTGTTTCATTGACGTGCCGATAAGGCAGAGGGTGCGGAGAGAAATCCTTTTGTCCAGTCCTGTTGTCGTCCAGGCCATACAAATCAGGTCGCTCCCTAAAAGAAGAATGACGATATCGGTAAAATACAGGGCAATCACATGGGGATTGGGAATCATATTAAAAACGGCGTTCACCGCAATAGGAAGAAGAGAGGTGACGGCGATGTGGACGGGACGGAAAATCCACCACAGTGCCATCCATACGCCTGTAGCAATAGCAAATGCGCCGTGCGTTCCCAAAACAGGCATCAATAAAAGCCCGGTAAGAAAAAATCCGGCGGGACCGGAAAGTAATTTTAAGTTCTGTTTACCCATGATGAGCCCTCTTTTCCGTCATTTTGTGCATTTCCTTTTGTATCTATTATAGGAGAAGAGAATATCATTGAAAAACTGTAAAAAATTGTTTAATATACAAATATAAATTGTATTTGAAAATAAAAGCGGAGGAAAACGTCATGAATTTCACGAGCCTCGACTATTTCATCGCTCTCGTGCAGGAGAAAAGCTATACAAAAGCGGCACAGCGGCTGCATGTGACACAGCAGACACTTTCTGCCCATATCGCGGCACTGGAAAAAGAAATGAACTGCAAACTGGTGATTCGCCAGATTCCCCTTGATTTTACCTGGGCGGGCCGTGTATTTTACCGCCATGCCCTTTCACTCCGGACGGGAAAAGATACGATGGAAAAGGAAATCGCCGATGCCGCTTCCGATGAGACCGGTGTTTTGAGGCTCGGTATTTCTCCGAACAGAGGCCGTCTTGTCCTTCCCGAAATCTTATCTGCCTATACGGCGGCGTATCCGGGTATTCACGTGGAGCTTACGGAAGAAATCAACCGGGGACTGATGAAAAAGCTGCTTGACGGGGATATGGATTTGACGATTGCCTATTTCAAGGAAGATGTACCAGGGGTGACGAGAGAATTATTTTACAAAGAAGAAATCGTATTATTGATACCGAAATCATTATTTCCCGAGAAGGGAAACGAAAAAATCATTGAAGAAATCAAAAGTAAAAAAGAGGGTTGTCTTGCGCCGCTCAAAGATTTTCCGTTTTTGCTGACCGGTAGCGGCACCGTGCAGGGACGTCTGTCACGCCGCCTTTTTGCAGAGGCGGATATAGAACCGCCTGTTCTTGTTTCTTCCGATAATTTGGAACTTCTTCTCGATCTCTGTACAAAAGGGACGGGCGCTTTTTTCTGTCCCGATGTGCAGGTGGCAGGCAATGTAAGTCCGGAAAAACTAAAACATCTTCATGTCATTCCGCTGGCTCATTCGAAAATAGAAATTTCTTTCGGGTACAGAAAAGAACTGCGCCAATGGAAACCGCTTGCTAATTTTATTTCACTGGCGAGGGAAAAACGGCACTGACACGGCAAGAGTGATACAATAAAGAAAAAGGGTTACGAAAGGAGTTTTTATGAAAACATATATAGCTGCCGCTTTATCGGGCATTATGCTGCTCGCATCGTCTTTGACGGGAGAAGCCCATCATCTCGGACCGTCGGATTTCACCGTGGCGGGGTTCACAAAAGATACGACCGCCTATGATGTCCGCCGTGCCTGGGGCGAGCCTGTAGTGACGGGAACGGTGAGCGGCGATTATAAGAAATCTGGCATTTGGCATTTGAAAATCCGGGACAGTATTTGGATGTATCCCGACTTCAGTCTTCTTTTTTCCGACTCCCGGTACGGCAGAGAAAAAATTTACTCCCTGGCGGTTTTGTATGATTCCGATTGCCCTCTTCCGAAAGGAATCCGTCTGGGCGACAGTGCGGAAAAAGTAAAGAAAACCTACGGCATTCCCTCGGCAGAAAGAACGGAAGAAAACGGGGATTTCATTTGGGAATACCGGGGAGAAACGGAAGAAAAAGACGCAGACGGACCGTCACTCCACATGAAATTCAGAAAAGACAGACTGATAGGAGCCGTTCTCTTTTTCCGGTCCGAATAAAAGACGGATTTATAAATTTTAATGTCTGCTTTACAAAAAGTACTTGCATAGCGTTTCGAAATTTGTTAATATAGATATGACGAAAATGACTGATGGTCGGAAGATTAAAAGTTGTTTTTGTTACCTCTTCTCAGCTGATGTTCCCCGACAGAAGCTGAAGTCTGATAATTGTGCCGTGGAAACGGATTCCCCATCCGGTTTCACGGCACAACCCTCTCACAAACAAAGCGAACGCTTTTATATACGAAAAAAGTGCCCTTGTGAAAAGGCACTTATTTTTTGGAATGAAAAGGATATCGCAAGAGAGGTATCCTTTTTTTTATTTTACCATTTGGTTTTCCGCCAGAAAGAGGGGAAGCAGAGGGCAAGGAGGGTAAAGCACTCGAGACGGCCCATCAGCATGGAGCAGGCGGCGATGATTTTCGTGCCTGCAGGAAGTTGCCCCAAGTCGGAGAAAGAACCGAGCTGGGCCGGGATGATACCCGTATTGCTCATGGTCGTCATGGCAAGGCCGAGAGCATCGGGAATTTCAAGACCCGTGAAAGTCATAAGCAGTGTCCATAAAAAGATGAAACCGAGATACACAAAGAAGTAATAAAAGATATGGAGAAGTTCCTTGGCATGAAATGTTTCTTTTCCCATGCGGACCTGAAAGATTTCATTGGGGTGAAGTTTTTGACGGAGCAGTGCGTAAAGAGATTTTACCAAAAGGATCAGACGATAGACTTTGAGTCCCCCTGCGGTAGAACCGCCGCAGCCGCCCGTTAAAAGAAGAATGACGAGGATAAATTGGGAAAATGCGGGCCAGACGGAATAGTCGGAAGAAGAAAATCCTGTTGTGGAAGAAGTGGAACCGGCGTAGAAAAAGGCTTCCGTCAGAGCTTCAGGAAGGGGGAGTATCCCTGCGGTAGAGAGGTTTGCGGCGATAAGAAGACCGGCGCCGCCGACAAGACCGAGGTACACTTTAAATTCCGTATCCTGTAAAATGACTGAAAATCCTCGCTGCCAGGCAAGGACATAGAGGCTGAAATTGGCACTGGAAATGACCATGAAAAAGAAAACCGACATTTTGAGGAGAGGGCTGTCATAAGCGCCGATACTTTCATTCAGCGGTGAAAATCCGCCGGTAGGAATGGTAGAAAGGGAATGGCTCAGTGCCTCAAAAGGGGTCATGCCGAAACAAATATAAACGGCTGTCGCCGCAGCGGTAAAAATGAGATAGACAAGAAAAAGAGCTTTTGCCGTTTCCTTGATTCGCGGTAGCGCCCGGGCAGAAGAAGAACTCGTGCTTTCCAAATCCATCATGCGGGCACTTCCTCTCCCGAATTGAGGAAAAAGCGCCGTAAAAATCACGATGATACCCAGTCCGCCGAGCCAGTGGGTGAGGGCACGGAAAAGGAGCAAACTTTTCGGAACAATCCGTAAATCGGGGAAAACGGTCGCCCCCGTTCCGGTCATTCCGGAAATACTTTCCACCAGTCCGTCCAAAGGGGAGAGCAGTCCGCTGAATACATAGGGGAGAACATAAAGAAAAGAAACGGAAAGCCAGGTCAAAGAAATGACGGCGATGCATTCCCGGGCATTCAAATCTTTTACGGAAGGAATTCCTTTTTTATAAGCGATGAATGCCAGTAAAAAGCAAACTAGCATAGTCGCACAAAAAGGAAGAAACGGTTCTCCGTAAAAAAGAGCGGTGATGACGGGAAAAAAGAGAAACAGACCGGCCCCGAAAAAAAGACGGGACAAAATGGTACAAACGACAGCGGGATTCATGATTCACTCTTTCCTTTAAAGTAAGACAGTATGTCTGCAGAAGCGTCGGTACTTGTAATGATGATGACCCGGTCGCCCGCTTCCAGTACGGAGGCCCCGTTGGGGATAAACGTTTCATCTCCGCGGACGTAGGCGCAGATAAGTCCGCCTTTCGGGATTCCCGTATTCATGAGGGGAATACCCGTTACGGGTGCATCGGCGGGAAGAATGATTTCCGTAGCCTGTATCTGTGCGGATTCCAAAAGGGAAACGGACACGACGTCCTGTCTTCTGATGTAGCTCAAAACTTCACTTGCCGCAATCAGACGGACCGACAAAACGATATCGACACCGACACGGGTCATGAGATTGACGTATTCGGGACGGATGACACGGACAATACTTTTTTTCGCACCTAAATGCTTGGCAAGAAGGGCAATCAGTAAATTCAGCTGCTCGTCTTTGGTGGTGCAGATGATGACGTCCGCCTCGGATATCCCTTCTTCTTTCAGTAATTCGATATCCGTTCCGTCGCCGCAAAGAACGACGCCTTTTTTCAGTTTCGGTGTCAGACTTTCGCAGCGGTCCGGATCTTTATCAATGATTTTAAGAGAAACGCCTTCCTTTTCCAGAAGCGGAGCAAGGGCCTGTCCAGTCCGTCCTGCGCCGATAATCAAAGCCCGTTCTGTTTTTTGCGTACTTCCCGGGGCAAAATCCCGGCTGAACTCTTTGATGGCATCGGGAGTTCCTACGAAATAGACCCGGTCAAAAGGAAGAAAATAATCGTCGCCGTGAGGAATCATCATACGGTGGTCTCTGAAAATCATGGCCACAAGAATGGAGGCGGGAAGCATTAAATCTTTTAACGGTTTGTGGAGATACGGCGAGTCACTGTGCATCCGTGCTTCATAGAGGCGGACTTTGCCATTGGCAAAATCTTCCACATTAAGAGCTGACGGTGTCATAAGAATCCGGCATATTTCTTCTGCCGTCAGTACTTCGGGACTCAAGACGAAATCGATACCGAAATTTTCCCGTACATAGGCGGAGGAATTATGTAAAAACTTCGGATTCCGCAAACGGGCTATGGTATGGGGAATTCCGTTTTTCTTGGCAATCAGGCAAGCCAGAATATTCGTTTCGTCGACTTCGGTGACGGCGACCAGAACGGACGCTTTTTTTATATCCGGGTCTTTTGTGAAAGACGGGTCGGTTCCGTCGGCGTTAATGGTGAGAACGTCTAAAGAACGGCTGATTTTTTCCAGCTTTGCTTCATCGGAATCAACGACAACCACATCATTCTTCTCGTTCGAGAGAATTTCTGCAATGGTGCAGCCCAGCTCACCGGCTCCTAAAATGACTATGCGCATAAAATCCTCCTTGGCGTTTATGCATTAAATATATCTTATTTTATCACAGCAGTGACAGACCGATAAAAAGGCACGAAAAAAACCGCTGTGCGGGAGCGGTTTCTTCCGGGCCCGTAAAGAGCCGTATAATGTCCGGAGGAAAGTAGACCTGCCTTGCCATTGTAAAACCACCTTGTCAGATAACTTCACAACTTATACATCAGAAAATACAAACAGATTTACATGAAAAGTATATAGAAAGGCAAGACGGGGCTTCCTCCGGTTACGTATCAAAGAGAATCAATCTCTGTCTGCCCTCATTGTAGCATAACTTTTTATGCTGTCAACTTACGGAAAAAGGGAGAAGAAAAAGATTTTTCCCCTGCTTTGTCCTTTTATTTCTCTTTTATAAAAATGATATAATAAAAGAAATATGTAAGAGAAAAGACGGAGGAAATCATGAGCGCTGCAGATACGCAATATCTCAACATCATAAGAAACATTCTCGACAAGGGAGCCATGGGCGAAAACAGAACGGGTATGCCTGCCTGGAAATTGCCCCACCAGATTATGCAGTTTGATTTGGAAAAGGAATTTCCCATTCTGACGACGAAATTTGTTGCTTTCAAGACGTCGGTGAAAGAAATTTTATGGATTTGGCAAAAACAGTCCAATGATGTACGGCTTCTCCAGCAATGGAATTGCCACGTCTGGGACGAATGGATGAAAGAAGACGGGACGATCGGGAAGGCTTACGGCTACCAGCTCGGAAAATATCATCAGGTGGATACACTTTTGGAAACACTGAGAAAAGATCCCCAAAGCCGCCGCATGGTGGTCGATTTATGGAATGTGAAAGACTTGCCCGATATGGCACTCTATCCTTGCGCATTTCTCACCATGTGGGACGTGTCCGACGACGGCCGTCTCAACTGCATGCTCGTCCAGCGTTCGGGCGATATGGGTCTGGGCGTACCGTTCAATATGGCCCAGTATGCCGCTCTGATTCACATGATAGCCCAGGTAAGCGGACTGCGTCCCGGACTTTTCACGCATGTCATCAATAATGCCCACGTATACAAAAACCATGCGGAAGCCATGAAGATACAACTGTCCCGTGAAAATGAAGCCTATGATGCGCCTGTACTGAAACTGAATCCGGACGTCAAAAATTTCTATAATTTCAAGCCTGAGGATATCGTACTGGAAAATTACAAACATCACGAAAAAATTCCCATGGAGGTGTCCGTATGAGTCTTTCCATCATTGTGGCGAGAGCGTCAAACGGTGTTATCGGCGACAAAAATGCATTGATTTGGCATTTATCCGATGATTTGAAAATGTTTAAGGCCCGCACGATGGGACGGCCTCTGGTGATGGGAAGAAAAACTTTTGAAAGCCTGCCCGGCGTACTGCCCGGCCGTGTCCATTACGTACTGACGGGAAATAAGGAGTACCGCGCGCCTGAAGGAGTCATGGTATTTCATACGGTGGAAGAACTTTTGAAAGCACTTCCGGAAGGTGAAAATTTTGTCATCGGCGGCGGAAAAATTTACAAGGAACTCCTGCCCTATGCAGATACGATGTATATCACGGAAATAGAAAAAGCCTATGACGGCGACACCCGCTTTCCCAATTTCAGCAGTAACGAATGGGAACTGACCGAATCGAAAGAGGGCAAGGGAGATATTCCCCACCGCTTTGTAACATATAAGAGAATAAAATAAAGAAAAGAAATCCGCAAAATCCCGAAAGGGGAGAGCGGATTTTTTTGATGGAAAAATGCTTTTTGATACTGAAAATCATTGACAACATCAAGGAATAAAAATATAATAAGAAAACAAATGATATTGATAATTGTTTACACTTTTAAGGGAGGGGTATGTATGTTGCCGTTGATGATCGCCCGCGAAGGAGAGCGGGTAACCATAAAGGGCATCTCCGGAAAAGATGACATTCGTCAGCACCTGGCGGAACTCGGGTTTGTCGTCGGTGCAGAGCTTATGATTATCAGCAGGGTGTCAGGCAATTTCATTATTCAGGTGAAGGGAAGCCGTGTAGCTTTAGACAGATCCATGGCATCCCGTATTTTTATCTGACAGAAAAGCCGGGAAAACCGGTCTGTCAATTATAAGGAGGCAGTGATGAAAACATTGCAGGAAGTCCCGATAGGCGACACGGTAAAAATTAAAAAAGTCGGAGGAAGCGGACCGCTCAAAAGACGGATCATGGATATGGGTATGACGAAAGGGGTAGATGTTTTCGTAAGAAAAGTCGCACCCTTGGGAGATCCCATGGAAGTCACCGTGAGAGGCTATGAATTGTCTATCCGGAAAGAAGAAGCCGCCGTTATTGAGGTGGAAGAATAAGGAAAGGAGATGGATGCATTGATACGCATTGCATTGGCAGGAAATCCGAACTGCGGTAAAACAACGCTGTTTAACGAACTGACCGGAAGCTCCCAGTATGTGGGAAACTGGCCGGGCGTAACGGTGGATAAGAAAGACGGAAAATGGAAAGGAAATAAAGAAGTTATTATCCAGGATTTACCAGGAATTTATTCTTTATCCCCTTATTCTCTGGAAGAAAAAGTAGCACGAAATTATCTCGTCAACGAGAAACCCGATGTTATTTTAAATATCATTGACGGGACCAATTTGGAACGTAACCTATACCTGACGACCCAGCTGGTGGAAGTGGGAATCCCCGTTGTGGTAGCTGTGAATATGATGGATATTCTCAGGAAAAAAGGACAGTCCATTGACGTCAAAAAATTGGGAGAAAAATTAGGCTGCGAAGTGGTGGAAATCTCCGCCCTTATGGGAGATGGCTGCCAGGAAGCGGCACAGAAAGCGGTAGATTTGGCAAACCGCCACGAAGAAATACATCTTCCCGCTGTATTTACAGGCAGCGTAGAGCATGCCATCGCCCATATTGAAGAGGCGATATCCGATCAGGTAGAACCGCGTTTCCTAAGATGGTATGCCATTAAACTCTTTGAACGGGACAATGATGCCACGGCCTTTCTTACTCTCGGAGATGAAGTAAAACGGCAGATAGAAGAGCATATCAAAGAAGCGGAAAAAGAAATGGATGATGATGCGGAATCGGTCATTATCAACCAGAGATATGCTTATATTGCGAGCATCATGGCAGAAAGAGGTATCCAAGTCAAAGACAAGCAGAAAAATACTTTGTCCGATAAGATTGACCGGGTCGTGACAAACCGTATTCTTGCCCTTCCTATTTTCTTTGCCATTATCACACTCATGTATTATATTTCCGTCACCACCCTGGGCGGTTGGATGACGGACTGGACAAATGATGTTTTCTTCGGCGAAATCATAAATGATGCCGCTACGGAATTTATGGAAGGGATAGAAGCCCCCGATTGGCTGTCCGGACTCGTCATTGACGGTATTATCGGCGGTGTCGGAACCGTTCTCGGTTTCGTTCCCCAGATTCTTCTGATTTTCTTCTTTTTGTCCCTTTTGGAAGACTCCGGCTATATGGCGCGGGTTGCCTTCATTATGGACCGCATTTTCCGTAAATTCGGACTGTCGGGAAAATCTTTCATTCCTATAATTATCGGTATGGGTTGCAGCGTTCCTGCCATTATGGCGACACGGACGATAGAAAATATACGGGACCGGCGGATGACGATAGCGCTCTGTTCGTTCATTCCCTGCTCCGCGAAGGCTGTCATTATTTCTATGGTGACTGCCACCTTCTTCCCCGACTCCGTACTTATGGCACCGTCCATGTACTTCCTCGGTATTGCCGTCATCGTATTCGGCGGTATTGCGTTAAAGAAAACGAATTTCTTTGCCGGTGATCCCGCACCGTTCATCATGGAACTTCCGGCATACCACATTCCTTCCATGAAGGGCGTGCTGCTCCACATGTGGGAACGGGCAAGAGCCTTCATTATCAAAGCGGGTACCATTATTTTCGTCATCTGCGTTATTATCTGGTTCTTTTCCAGCTTCGGTGCAGGTCTTGAAATGGTGGAAGATGTGGAAGATTCATTCCTTGCCGCTTTCGGACATATGGTTTCCTTTATCTTTGCTCCTCTCGGACTGGGTGACTGGAAAGGTGCGGTTGCCGTTATTTCTGCGGAAATGGCAAAAGAAGGCGCCATCGGTACACTTGCTGTTTTGAACGGCGTTGCTGAAGAAGCGGAAGATGCGGCTGTCATGGCGGGTATTGCCAGTATGTTCACACCGATAGCCGCTTTCTCCTACATGATTCTCAACCTGTTTGATCCGCCCTGCATCGTAGCGATATCCACCATTTGGCGTGAAATGGGAAGCAGAAAATGGGCCGTTTTTGCCATCACATTCCAGATTATTCTCGGATACTCCATGGCACTCGTTGCGTATAATTTAGGGAACTGGCTGTTCTATGGGGCTCCTTTCGGTGTAGGACAAGGCGTGGCCATCGTATTGTGCCTCATTGCTTTGTATTTCATTTTCCGGCCCGCACCTAAGGGAAATGATTTAGAAATCCCGAAAAATGTGGAAACGGAAAGATAATCAAGTCTGTAAGATAAGAAAGGAGAACGTATGAATATCACGTCCTGGCTGGTCACTCTTGTCGTGGCCGTGCTGTTTTTACTGGCACTGCGGTATGCGTGCAAAACCCTTTTCGGAAACCGGGGCTGCGGCTGTCATGGCGGAGATTCCGGTTGCTCCTGCTGTCAGGGAGGTTGCTCCTGCGCATCCTGCAAAGGACATTGCAGCGGGGGAAATCTGAAGAAATAAAATTATGCAAAATAAAAAAGCTCCCTCTCCGTAAAAAGAGAGGAGCTTTTTTTATTTGTTTTTATGATGTGCCGATTCCTGCTCCATTTCCCAAGTCCAGGCATGGGTGGGGGTCATCCGGCCGTCTTCGTCCAAAGTGTACCGTGTCGAGTTGGGAATGTTCGGCATAATCGGTTTTGTAAAGCCCCGGCCGATGACGTCTGTCGTATTCACAATGAAAAGAAAGGCGTGGGGGTCGACCGTTTCTATATGATGACGGAGCTTTGTGATTTCCCGCAAATTAACAATGGCGAAAACGATTTTTTTGTCCTGTCCGCTGAAAGCACCCTGTCCGTATAAAAGCGTTGCTCCGTGATGGATATTTCTGAGAATCGTATCCGCCACTTCCAGCGGTTTGTCGGAGACGATAAATGCTGCTTTCCGCTGGGCAAAGCCGATGACGATACGGGAAGAAACGGTGGCATTGATGTACATGCAGATTAAAGTACAGATGGCAGGCTCGAGTGTAAAAATCCAGACACTCGACATGATGATAATGAAATTAATGGCAAAAACGACATAGCCGATTTCCAGATTGTAACATTTTTTGATAATGGCACCGACTACATCAAAGCCGCCCGTGCTGGAATTGTAACGGTATAAAATCCCCATAGCGACGCCGATAATCACGCCGCCCGATAAAGCGGAAGTGAGCGGATCTTTTACGACGGCCCATTCCGACATGAAAGCGGTGAGATCGACGAAAACGGAAAGCATGACCGTGCCGAAAATGCTGATGACCGTATAAAAGCGGCCCATGTATTTCAAAGAAAGATATAAAATAGGAAGATTCAGTACCATATTCGTAATCCCGATAGGGAGACCGAAGAGATAGTACAAAATCATGGCCACCCCGGTCAGACCGCCTGCCAGAAAGTGGTGGGGGACGAGAAATAAATTGACACCTACGGAAAAAATAAAAGAACCGATAACGGTAATTGCCAAAATAAAGAAAAAACGCTGCAGAAAGACAGGATCTTTACAGCGGTTGATAATATAGCCCAATGAAACAGCCTCCTTATAACTCTGTAAGCCCGGGAGAATTAAACCCGCTCTTGTGACCCATTATAGCATTTCAGACAGGAAAATACAGAGAAAAATTCTTTTGACAAATAAAAAACTCCGCCGTTGAAAGCGGAGCTTTTCTTATTTTGTAAAATCGTGATTATAGATATCCCAGTTTTTCATTTGCTTCAGGTGGAGAATGCTCTTGTCGATATCCTTGAGGAGCTGTTCCTTATCCCGCGGCAGTGTCGCTGCCAGGCGGATATAATTGGAAACATGGTTGCTCCGGAAAATCATATGCTCGCTTTCCGGTAAATCCACATGCTCCATGATAAGCTTCAATTCCTCCATCAGCTGGGCCGGTGTGAGCGGGTGGAACTCGCCCCGTTCAAACTGCTCCTTCAATTCACTGCCCCGGTAGAGCATAAGCGACAGAGCGGACAGCATGGTCGGCTTGATTTCATTGATGGCATGCGCCGTAGCCAAAGCGTGGCGTGTACTTCCTTCCTTGCCTGCAATGCCGAGAATGATCATAATGGAAAGTTTCATTCCTGCGGCGATGACCCGTTTTCCCGCCTCGATAGACTGCTTATCATTGACCCCTTTCCGTATATCCTTGAGAGTCTGTGCATCTCCGCTTTCCATTCCGTAGTAAAGAAGAGCCAGACCCGCCCGGCGGAGCTCCGTCAATTCTTCCACGGACTTTGCCAGAATATCCCGCGGTGCGGCGTAAGAAGATACACGCTCCAGATTGGGGAAATATTTCTTCAAAACAGCTAAAATATTCAGCAGTCGTTCCGTCGGCAATACCAGTGCGTCCCCGTCGGCGAGAAATACACGGCGGACCCCTTCCGCATCGGTGGAATAGGCCATGGCAATCTGCCGCATGATTTGGTCGTCCGAGAGTTTTTCAAACTTGACACCTCTGTACATATTGCAATAGGTACAACTGTTGTGCGCACATCCGCGGGTGACACGGAGGATAAAGCTTTCCGCTTCACTGGGCGGACGAAAAACAGGAGTGTCATAGTCATCAAAAAACATACCGTACATACAAATTCCTTCCTTCATTTTTAATGATTTACATCGAAAATATTCGTTCAACTAAATTATAATAGAAATAAAAAATAATTACAACTAAAATATTCGATACAGAACTATTTGATATTCTTGATTCGAAAGAAAGCATGAAAAGAATGATATAATAGAAAAAATATAACTTTGAGGACAGGAAATGATTACGGAAAAAGCATTTGCCAAAATTAATTTGACTCTTTCCGTCGGGGAAAAACGGAAAGACGGCTACCATGATATAGACAGTGTCATGCACAGTATTTCTCTGCATGACAAAATTACATTAGAAAAAAGCGGCGAAATTTCCCTTGTCGTCACAAAAGGAAGCGCTCCGTCAGGACAAGAAAACCTCATGTGGAAAGCGGCGGAACTGTTTTTTGCAGAAACCGGGATTTCCGGCGGCGTCCGCATGGAACTGGAAAAGCATATCCCCGCACAGGCAGGACTCGGCGGCGGTTCGTCCGATGCGGCGGCGGTGCTGCGCGGACTGAACCGCCTGATGAAAACGGGATTTTCCGCAAAAGAACTTTCGGATATGGGAAAACGAATCGGCGCAGACGTTCCTTTCTGTATCACCGGAGGCTGCTGCCGCTGCCGGGGTATCGGAGAACAACTGACGAAAGTACCGGGGTGGAACGGATTGCCCCTCGTCATCGTCCGTCCCCCTGTGGCGGTAGAAACCGGAAAAGCCTATGCCGTTCTTGATAGAGCGGAGAAACAAACCGGAAATAAGACGGACGCCTGTATCCGTGCTGTGGAAGAGAAGGACAGAAAAAAACTGGCGGAAAGCCTTTCCAACGATTTTGAAAAAGCACTTTTTGCAGAAGAAACCGTGTTGGAAGAAACATCACGCCGTCTGGCATCATTTTCCCGTCCTCATCTCATGACAGGCTCGGGATCCGCTTTTTTTATCATAGCGGAAAGCCCGGCGGACAGGAAACGCCTGGCGGAAGAAATAAAAAAAGAAGTCCCCGGCCTGTTTATCGCGGAAGCGGAAACAAAAACGGACATAGGCTGATTGTCTTTTCCGTGCCATAAAAAAACCGATACGGATTCAAGTATAAGAAAAAAGCCTGCACACCGGAATGTGAAGGCTTTTTGTATTTCAAAAATTTTATTTGATATAAGCGGTCGCTTTCAGTAAGAACATATTGTCCATCTTTTTGCCGCCCATATCCTGGGCATTAAATCCGTAGTTCGCTTCGATAATAAGACCCTTCATCGGAACATACTGCGCTTTGGCGAGGAAGAATTTCGCACCGCCGAACTTAACATGGTCATTGGACTTGTCACCGTCCGTAAGAGCGTCCATTTTATCGGCAAAGTAAGCGGGCATTTTTCCCAGACCGTTCCAGTTTTGGTAGATATGTCCCATGTACTGGTCGGCGATGTCATTTCCCGAACCGCCGAAATACGTACCGGCCTGGCTGTATACATAGTCAAGACCGAAGGAATAAGATTTCGGTTTCAGTACAGAGGCATGACCGTAAGAAACGCCGTAATTGTAAGAGTAAGGCCGTTCGTTATTCAAAGGCAGCTTGCAGAGATTCTTTACAAATTCACCGTGGAGATTCCACTGCGGCGTGATATCATAAGACCCTGCAAACCCGTAAGCCTTTGTAATATGTCCTACAGGCCCGACCGCTTTCAAACCGTATGCATGGAATTCCCATTTTTCGGGAACCTTGTAAATATAAGATGCATAAACAGCCGGGACGTCCTCATCGGCACCCCAATCCATTACTACATCCTTACCCATCGGATAAAGAACATCGGTAGCAGGATTATAGTGCATGGTTCCACCTGCTACGAGTTTTTTCAAATCCATATTGCCTAATTTAGCACCGACTGCCTGTCCCAGTGCAGGATTTTGCGCAGAAATCAGACCGACAATCTTTTTCAGGTTTTTATCCAGTTCAGGAAGATTTTTACTGCTGTTGATCAATCCTTTAGCCTGATTCAATAAACCGCCCAATGCGGGGTTTTTGGCAACCGCACCGGCAACGATTTTGTTGGTGGAAAGCTCATGCATCAGACGGGTTTTAGCGATAGGCATGACTTCCACACCGTGCATCATCGGACCTGTGTAATCGTAGTTAATATTCGTAGCCCGGCCGTAAGCAAGCGTCAGGTGCCCGCCCTTTACATAATCGCCGAATTGAAGGAAAGCCCCTTTGAACTCACCGTCATACGTATAGCCCGTTACCCCCATTTTGACAGGGAACTGGCCGATGCCGATCAGATTTTTTGTCGGTCCGAAAGGAAGATTTTCCGTATTCTGCTTTTTGCCGAACTGGTAAGTAGCGAAAAGCCTGTTCAGATGCACACCGCCGTCTTCATGACCGCCCCGTACGGATGTGGAACCGTCTTTATTGTAATTTAATTTATTTACATCATATAACTCGTTTCCGTTCATGGAAATATGAGTCTGGAGCTGGCCGTATATATAACTTCTGTCATTCACATGAGTCAGTGTATTTAAACGAACTCTGGCACCCGTTTCAAAATGGCTCGCTTTTTTATCCTTGAAAACATTATCATACCGATTCACACCATGCACACGAAGCTCCGTAAGCAAAGACGTCCGGCCCGTTTTCTTCTCCAATGCGGCGACACGGACACCCAAATCGGTAAGCTCATCTTTATACTCCCCGGCGAGCTTGCCGACTACCGCCTGCTGCTCTGCCGACAGACGGTCGCTCTTGGCCATCAGCCTTGCCACTACCTGTGCCAACTCATAACGGGTGAGATGCTTGTTTCCGCGGAACGTTCCGTCCGGATATCCCTCTACGATATTTTGATCCGACAAAGAACTGATTGCCTGATAAGCCCAGGAATCAGTGTCCACATCAGAAAACGGATTGGCTGCCGAAACCGTAAGAGTCATTCCTGCAAAAAAAGAAACGACAGCGGCTTTTAATACAAAACGATTCATCTTGAAAGCTCTCCTTATGCGGCCTGTTAAGATAAAAGAAATCACTGCCGCCATAAAAATAAAACAAAAATAATAAAATGATTGAAAAATATTTTTTAAAACTGTGCAATTATAGCGTATACCGTTTTGATTTGTCAATATATTTCACCAAAAGACCATAAAGAAAAATCAGAAATAACAGAATATTTCCGTAACCCGGGAAATAAAAAAAGAGGCCGGAACCTCTTTGAAGAAACAAAATGAAAAAGCAAACAAATTTCTAAAATTATTTATTTTTTACCAATTCTGTTTGAAAAAAATGAATTCCTTTAAGAACAACAAAGGCAATCACGCACCCTGCGCCGCAGGAAACGGCAAAAAGAGACACATAGAAAAAAGCACCTTTTGTCGAACCCATAAAAAGAGAAGCCACAGGATAAGACACAAGACCGCCCAAAAGAGAAGTCCCCACAAACTCGCCGAGTACCGCAGCCCACAACTTGCCCGTGTGCTTGTAAAGATACCCCGAAAGAAAAGCGCCTATCATAGAACCGGGAAAAGCCAAAAGCGAACCGGAGCCGATGATATTCCGGATCAGCGAAGTCGTAAAAGCGGCGGACACACCGTACCGCGTACCGCAAAGAACGGCAAGAAAAATATTAATCATATGCTGCAACGGAAAAGCACGGCTGACCCCTAAAGGAAAAGAAAATACGGGAGAAAGCAGTACTCCCGCCGCCGCCAAAAGCGCCGCAAAAATCCATTTCTGTAAATCTGTCTGACGAGTATTCGGAAACATAAAAAAGACCTCCTTTAATTCTTTTTTATGATAGCACAACCGGAAAAAATAATTAAAGTAAAAAGTAAAAAATATAAAAATAATCAAGACGCAAAAAAAGAATTCTTTACATCGAGAAATATCTATTGTATAATATATATCGAGAACATTAGATGTAAAAACGCAAAGGAGAGATGACAATGATTAAAGATCTTACTTCAGCCGGCGATTTTGCAAAAGAAATTGCAAATCACAAAGGATACGCCCTCATTGACTTCTGGGCGACCTGGTGCCAGCCGTGCCGCATGATGAGCCCTGTTCTGGAAAGTGCGGAAAAAGAATTGGGTGAAACCATTAACTTTTGCAAAGTAAATGTAGATGAACAGCAGGAAATGGCAAGTCAATTTGACATTATGTCCATTCCCACACTGGTCATCTTCAAAGACGGAAAAGAAATAAAACGTCTGTCCGGCTATCGTCCGCTCGACGATTTCCTGGCATCATTAAAAGAAATCACAACAGAAGCATAAAAAAATAAAAAAACTGCTCTTTAAGGAGAGCAGTTTTTTTGTGTCGTTTTACATTAAGGAAGAAAGAAATTATAGTTTTAAATATATTACTTGATTATTGTCATAAAACGATAAAATGCAGAACGCAAGCCGTCCCCGGATGACGGGAAGCAAGCGAACCGCTTTTCGGGGAGCGGAGCGACGCTGTAAAAGTGAGTGAGACGCTTTGCCTTGGCTAAAGTGTCAACCGACAGGTTGACGAAAGGGGCAAGTATGAGCAGACACAAAAAAATAGAAAATAGTATGAGTAAAATCGAAAAATATGGAAATGACTCACAAAAAAGCCGTCCCCGATTACGGGGAAGGTGGCGGCGTTAGCTGACGAAAGGGGCAAGTGTGAGCAGACACAAAAGAATGGAAATAAGTGTGAGAAGAAACGAAAAGACGATTTTTACAGAACGGCACTAAATACCTGCCTGTCATTCTTGAACGAAGTGAAGAATCTGGGCAAAGGTTGCAAGGTTTAAATGTGTTTTCCTGTACCCATTGCCGGATTCTTCGCTAAGAGTCAAATTATGTTTTTTCTTTCATCATCATTCCGATTCTGCCCACCGCTCAAGAATGACGGCAGAAGTGAATTGCGTTTCGATGTGGTATTGAATGACTTTTTGGCGAAGAAGAAAAGGAGATAAACCGTAAGCTGTCCCCGCTTGTCGGGAAGCAAGCGAACCGCTTTTCGAGGAGCGGAGCGACGCTGTAAAAGTGAGTGAGACGCTTTGCCTTGGCTAAAGTGGCAGCGGAGCTGACGAAAGGGGCAAGTGTGAGCAGACACAAAAGAATGGAAATAAGTGTGAGAAGAAACGAAAAGACGATTTTTACAGAACGGCACTAAATACCTGCCTGTCATTCTTGAACGAAGTGAAGAATCTGGGCAAAGGTTGCAAGGTTTAAATGTGTTTTCCTGTACCCATTGCCGGATTCTTCGCTAAGAGTCAGATTATATTTTTTCTTCTGTCATCATTCCGATTCTGCCCGCCGCTCAAGAATGACGGCAGAGGTGAATTGCGTTTTTCAACGGCGGTAATAACTACCTGCCTGTCATTCTTGAACGGTCATAAAAAGCAGTCGGGAATATCGTTATGAAAAAGCACGGGAAAGAGTGAAGAATCTGGCAAAGGATACAAGAATTAATGCTTTTCCCTGTGTACGCCAACTCGCCCCTATCGCCTCGCAGGCTCGGCACTTCCCTCCGTGTTCGGGGGAAGCTGACGCTAAGGAAAAAAGAAATATAGTTTTTATTACTTAAATACACTTTTAGCGATTCATCTATGCCGGATTCTTCGCTAAGAGTCAAATTATGTTTTTTCTTCTATCATCATCCCGAATCTGCCCGCCGCTCAAGAATGACGGCACGAGTGAATTGCGTTTAAATACCTGCCTGTCATTCTTGAACGATCGTAAAAAGCGGTCGGGAATATAATAATAAAAAAGTACGGGGTAGAGTGAAGAATCCAGGCAAAGGTTGGAGATATTAAA
>OWIK01000004.1_pt1 | contig 145722 bp, 124 predicted proteins | sample 1732691 | NCBI WGS metagenome assembly OWIK01 (sample SAMN05065743, study PRJEB22554) | human gut metagenome | biome: ENVO:2100002; feature: ENVO:00000062; material: ENVO:00002003 | host: Homo sapiens | place: USA | reverse complement strand
AATTTACGACTGTGGAGTGTACAAGAACTTGTGAGTAGCGTATTGTTTACAATCGTCAAAGCATACACAATGAAGCAGTAACTACAAATTGTGAGATTGTAGCGAATCATCTAGCATATACATTTGTATATGTTTTTAGTAGCAGAATGGAAACAATGAAGAGAATGAAAAAGCTTCTGACAGGGCTCCTGACCCTGGCGATGACATTGTCAATGATGACAATGACGGCATTTGCGGCTGAAGGTAGTGGGACTAAAATGCCGACGATTGATTTTGGTGGGAATAAAAAAGGTTCGATTACGATTCATAAGTATGAATACAATGGATCAGAGGGGACAGCAGGAACTGGCAATGTTGAGAATACTATGCCGGACGGCGCGACGGCATTGGCTGGTGTAAAATTTAAAATCACTAAAATTGCAGAATTAAGTGATTATTATGGGGCAGATGCAAAAGCATTTCCGACGGTAGAACAAGCAAAAGCAATGCCTGCGATCGGCAACTCTATAGAAAAGGTTACTGATGTAAATGGAGAAGCAAAATTCGAAGAATTAGCTTTGGGTTTATATTTGGTTCAGGAAACAGAGGCTCCTGCCCAGATTACAGGAAAAGTAGAACCTTTTCTGGTGTCTATTCCTATGACAAATGCAGATGAAGATGATTGGCTGTATGATGTACATGTGTATCCGAAAAATAAAAGTACATACGGTGGAGTTACCTTGCAGAAAAAGGGACAAATTGGCTCAAAAACTCCAACGAAATTAGAGGGTGTTCAGTTTAAGCTGGAAGTAAAGAGCGCTGATGGTACAACATGGACACAGGTTACTAAAAATAATAAAGGTGTAGATATTGGATTAAGTGGAATTTTAACAACAGGAACAGATGGAAAAATCACTGTTGAAGATTTGGCACCTGGAGACTACAGATTTGTAGAGGTAAAAGTTCCTGACAATACAGGTTATATTGCAGATCTGAAGACGGAATATAAATTTACAGTAGCTAAAGAAAAGGGGACAGATTCAGATGGAAATGAATATACAGCAGGCTCTATTCTTATAAACGGTAAATACGTGGATACAACCCAAGAGCCGATTTCGGTTACAAACTACAAACCTGATGTAAAAAAGGAAGTAAAAGACAGAACGAGTGGCGATTGGAAAAATAATTCGGACTACAATGTTGGTGATACAATTCCTTACAGAGTAACAGTAGACATTCCAGAGAATATTGCAGAGCTGAAAACCTTTATCTTAACGGATACACCTACACATCAGACATATGTAAATGGTTCATTAGGAATTTACTCGGAAGAGACTTGTACTACAAACATTTTGAGTGGGAAGTATACTGTTGATACTGCTAGCAACGGCTGGAAAATCGTATTTACTCCCGCTGACCTTGCATCCTATGCAGGAAGCAAAATCTACATCGCCTTTAATATGACATTAGATGAAGGTGCAGTTGTAGGAGCTGGTGGTGCTGATCGTAATGACAACAAAATTAAATTGGAATACTCCAATAAAATTCTCCCGGATACTGAGACTGAAACTCCTGGAACAGACGAAATCACAGATGAGATAATTATTTATACATTTAAGATTGCTGTAGAAAAAGTAGATGCAACTAATGAAAATACGAAGTTGCAGGGAGTAACCTTTGATCTCTACAGAAAATTGAAAGATACTGACACCTCTGGAGAACTGAATCCTGTAAAAGGATTAACTGGAAGATTTGAAAAAGTAAACAAATCCGCCGCTTTAACAACAGATGACAATGGTAAAATCTTTGTATCCGGCCTTGCTAAAGGTACTTATTATCTTGTTGAGACAAAGACAAAGGATGGTTATAATCTGTTAAAAGCACCGGTTGAAGTTAATATTGTGACGTCATATAGCTTAACATCAACTACTAAAACTGAAACAAAGGATGGAAAAACAACGACAACAACTACTATAACGAATGGAACGACAGACGCTGGTGTATACACAACCGTTGTCAAGAACAGAAAAGGCTTCACCCTTCCCACCACCGGTGGTATCGGTACTTTCGTATTCACCTTCGCTGGTATTGCCATGATGGCAGCAGCAGTGATCCTGCTGATCACCAGCAAGAAGAAAAAAGCAGAGTAATTCAGACAGATAACCCTTTTGTTATCTCTTCTATGGATGCTGCGAAGCTGTTGTGAAGTACAGCTGCAATTTTATCAGCAACGGGTCTGCATCGCGTTTCGTGTGGCGCAAACAGATTCCGGCACAGGACGGGGGTCACGTCCCGCCCTGTGCATCGCTCCTTCAGAACCCCCTTTCCCCCTGAACGGAGCGATACTGCGGTGATCGCCGTCGGTCTTAGAAACCGGCTGCGGCTGCGGTAATCGGAAAAGAAAAATTTGGGATTTTCTTTTTCGTGTTGTGTTTTCCCATTCCCTTCCTGAAAAGGACATCCGGGCGCTCTCCCGTGCCCTTGGATGTCCACGAAAAAACGGCGCAGAGAAAATGCAAAAGCGGCGGCTGCCGCAGGCCTTTGATCTGTGCCTTTCCTTATAAAATGTCCGGAGGTTACTGTCATGGATAAAAAAAGAGCATGGTTTATCGCGATATTGTTTTTTTCAGGCCTGTGTCTGACTCTGTATCCCTTCGTCAGCAACCTGATCGCCCAGTCCCATGCAAGTCAGGCGATCGCCGCCTATGATGAGCAGGTTGCAGAGATGGATCAGGAACAGATTGACGCTGCCAAGGAAGCGGTCCGTAAATATAATGAACAGCTCAATGCAGCAGTGGAAGCCAGTGCCATGCAGGGAGAGGATGGAATCAGCTACCTCGATCTGGTGGATGTGGGCGAGAGCATTGGCTTTATCGAAATTCCGAAAATTGACGTATATCTTCCCATATACAGTGGAACCAACGAAGATGTGTTGCAGAAGGGCGTCGGCCATCTGGCGGAGTCCTCCTATCCTATCGGTGGTACGAGCACCCATTCCGTGCTGACCGGTCATCGTGGACTGCCCAGTGCGGTTTTGTTCACGGATCTGGACAAGCTGGAGGAGGGCGATGTGTTCTATCTCCATGTATTGGATGAGGTGCTTGCTTACAAGGTAGACCAGATCAAGGTTGTGCTTCCGGAGGAAACTCAGGACATCGGGATCGTGGAAGGAAAGGATTACTGTACCCTTGTTACCTGCACACCCTATGCCATCAACACCCACCGGCTGCTGGTTCGTGGCGAGCGGACCGAGTACATTCCGCCGGAGGAGCTGGCAGAACAGAATGCAGTGCATGAAGTACAGTCCCAGACCATCACGAAGCGGATCGTGGATGTATGGCCGTGGCTGGTTGTATCCCTGCTGATCGTGGCAGGAGTGGAGGGCTCCATCTTCCTGTTGATCGTGAAACGGCAAAGAAGCTACGGAGATGTCCGGGAAAAACGAAAGAAAGGCAAAAGGAGCAGTCGGTCATGCAACAAAACAAGGCACAAAAAGTAATTGAAGAAGTAAAAAAAGCATTTATCGGAAAAACAGAGTGCGTGGAAAAGCTCATGACAGCCATTCTTGCCGGCGGACATGTGCTGGTGGAGGATGTCCCGGGAGTGGGAAAAACAACCCTGGCGCTGGCCTTTGCCAAGGCAATGAATGTGGCGCAGAACAGAGTGCAGTTTACACCGGATGTTTTACCGGCTGATATTACAGGCTTTACCGTATATAACAGGGAAAAGGATGGCTTCTTTTACCGTCCCGGCGCAGTCATGTGCAATATTCTTCTGGCGGATGAGATCAACCGTACCTCCCCCAAGACCCAGGCGGCGCTTCTGGAGGTAATGGAGGAGGGCAGCGTAACCGTAGACGGCGTGACCAGACCGGTACCGTCTCCCTTTCTGGTCATTGCTACTCAGAACCCTGTCGGCTCTGCCGGAACCCAGCTGTTGCCCCAATCCCAGCTGGACCGGTTCCTGATCTGCTTTGGGATCGGATATCCCGATGCCGCAGAGGAAATGGATATTTTAAAAAGCCGCCGGAGCGGAAACGGGCTGGAAGATGTACGTCCCGTCATCAGCAGTCAGGAGCTGATGGAAATGAAAAAAGAAGTCGAAGAAGTGTTTGTACACGATCAGGTATATGACTATATCGTGCGTCTGGCTCAGGCCACCAGAAACAATGACGCACTGGAGCTTGGGCTGAGTCCCAGAGGCTCTCTGGCGCTTTTGAAAATGGCTCAGGCGAGAGCCTATCGGAAAGGCCGCAGCTTTGTGATTCCGGCGGATGTTGCGGCAGAATTTCAGGATGTTGCGGCCCACAGGGTACAGCCTGTATCAAGCTCCGGAATGGATAGAGTCCGTGCAGCAGCCGTGCTGGAGCGGATCTTAAAGGAGACCCCGGCGCCTGCTCCGGAGAAAGGGTGAAGCCTTGAAGGAAAAAGCAATTTATATAGGAGCGGTCGTTCTGACTGCTATCTGGGGCGTAGCTGCTCCCGAGGGCTTTGCTCCGTTTTTGCTGGGCTTTGAACTGCTGTTGGCGCTTTCCATGTGGATTCTGGTTCAGATCCTGGCTGGAAAGGTAGAGATTGTGCCGGAGCCTGCAGAAGAGACGGTGGGGAAAAAAGAGCCCATCGTCCTTCGGGTAAAGCTGAAAAATGCTTCCCTGCTTCCGGCCTCCTGTGTGGCGGTTACCGTCGGCTGGCGGGATCTTCTGGATAACAGCACGGGCACCGTGGAAAGCATGGGAATGGCAGGTGGAAAAAGGACCGGTGTGCTGGAATTTTGCATCCCGGTGAAGTATTCCGGTGTTTACGAATTTTGGATCCAGTCGGCATCCGTACGGGACTGGCTTCGGTTATGGTCAAAGAAGCTTTTGATCACAGATAAAAAAGTGCAGGTGTTGTCCGTGCCTCTGGTACATCAGGCGGAGGAATGGATTCCTCCGGCACAGCTCGCCTCCGTCGGGGATTCGGATCAGCATTCCCAAAAAAGGGGCGGGGACGATGGATCGGAGGTATTCGATGTCCGTGCCTATCGGGATGGAGATCCGCTGCAGAGAGTGCATTGGAAGCTGACTGCAAAGACCGGAGAAATGCTGGTGCGGGAATTCAGCCTGCCAAAGCGGGAGGTGCTTTTGCTGCAGGTGGATCTGTATCATCCGCCTCAGGAAAAGTGGGATCATTGTAAATTGGAACGGCTGCTGGAGCAGACAGCGGATTTTTGCTGGAGGCTTTTGGCGGCAGAACAGGAATATGAGGTATTCTGGCAGGAGCAGGAGCAGCTGTGCAGAATGCAGATTTCCAGAGTCCAGGAGCTGTGGGTCTTTCTCAAACGGCTTTGTCTTACCGCCACAAAGGAAGAGCTGGAGCAGAATGGAAAGCAGAGTAGAAAGCAATCTGCCGGGAAAAATAAGTATCCGGCAGAGGATCTTTTGGAAAAGGGCAGAGGCAGCGGTGTAACAGAGCCGGTAGCCGGCGGGCAGCTCTGGAAAATAGATGCAGAAGGAACAGTCAGGCAGGTGAGAAGCAATGAAGAAAGGGCAGGAGCCGGGACAGCTGGATAAAGAAGCGGTAGGCAGGATTACCTGTCGGATTCTACAGGAAGAAGAACCCGGCGGTATGCTGGTCAAAAAGCTGTGGCGGCTGGCTGGTATGCTGATCTGTCTGCTCTGCCTCACCGGTGGTCTTTGCAGCGCATTTCTCAGTGGCTTTGGAATCCGATATTTGGTCCCTGTTTTTTGGATGCTTCTGATTGTCTCGGTGCTGTTCTGGATCGGGTTTTCCAGACTGCCCCTGGAAGGGGTGTATCGGCTCCTTGCAATTTTGGGAACTCTGATCGGCGTAAGCCTTTTGCTGTTGTTGCTGCAAAGGGATGTAATCGCCGGGTATATGTCTGCTGTAAACGGAGTACGCAGCCGGTTAAATGAGGCTTATGACGGTACCCTTGCCCTGTATCAGGCGTCGGCATCTGCGATGCAGATGACGGTTTTTTTCGGGTTTATCCTGTTTTTACTGACGGGGCTGTTATCTGCCGGGATCTGTTACCGGACCAATCCGGCAGTGGTTCTGGCAGGAGAATTTCCGGTGCTGGCAGGAATCGGAATTGCCGGAGGGACACCCTCCTTTTTCAGCTTTTTCCTGATCCTGTTGGGAACTCTTGGAATGCTCAGTGCCGCCGCTGTCAGTCGGGCGGATCAAAGGGATCAGGACAGTGCCCGTCAAGCAAGGCAGATGACAGAGCAGATGAAAAGCAGTGTCAATGTCTGGTTGCTTTTGCAGGCTGTAGTGCTGTCGCTGTTGGCGTTTGTGCTGGTGCGGCCCCTGACCAATACCCTGCTCCAGGCACAGGAGGCAGGGATGAAGACACAAAACGGTGTGCTGCAGGCAGTCTGGCAGCTGCTTCCGGCAGTTTCCGGAGGGAGGCTGAAGCTTTCCGTCGAGGGAGTCGGCGGAGGAGTATCGGATGGCACACTGACAGATCAGGATGGTTTTTATTTTGGAAAGGTACAGGCCCTGAAGGTTACGGTTTCGGAAAAACCCTCAGAGACCGTGTATTTAAAGGGCTTTATCGGCACGGATTACACCGGGACAGCCTTTGAGGAGGCAGACGGGGAGAGCTTTGTGCAGGCAGCATCCTTGTGGAAGCTGGATGGAAATGTATCCCTTGGGGTGGAAAATCTGCCCTTTCTGCGAACCTATTATGCGGAAAACGTGGTGTTTACCGGAGAGGGAGACGATGCAAAGCCGGAGCTTGCGGCAAATGCAGCCTCCTCTGCTGTGACCCTGCAGGTAGAAAATCTGGCGGCAAATCCGAATTATACCTATGTTCCCTATGGAGCATTTTTAAACGATTATTATCAGGTGCTGGGAGGCGACGGCGCACTGGCAGGTCAGAGCGTCCAGCAGGATATTTTTTCCTGTTATCCCAGAAAGCAGCTGGAGGAGGTCTTAGAGGACTGGAACGAAACAAAGCAGCAGGAAAGCACTCTGGATCAGGCGGAAAGCGCCTATGCCGCCTATGTGCAGGCACATTGCAGCAGCCTGCCGGAAAATCTCAGTTATTTGCAGGAGAAATTTGATCTGGATCTGGAAACAAAAGAAAGCGCAGATCCAAAGGAAGCAGAAAAAAACTGGGAAAAGATCAAAACGGCAGTGGTTTCCGAGCTGGCAGGAAATTATGAATTTGTCCGGGAACCGGAGGCTGTGCCCGAGGGGAAGGACTTTGTAGAATGGTTTTTAAAGGAATCCAAAGAAGGAAATTCCGTTCATTTTGCAGCGGCGGCCACCATGCTGCTGCGTGCCTGCGGGATGCCGGCACGATATGTGGTGGGCTATGCAGCGCCGGCAAGTCTCTTTAAGGGACAGGAGGACGGCAGCTATCAGGCTGTTTTGGAGGATGATAACGCCCATGCCTGGGCAGAGGTCTACCGGGAAGGAATCGGATGGACCGTAGTGGAGGCGACACCGGGCTTTGCCGCCCTGGTAACAGAAAGCGATGGAGCCTCGGGCCAGAAGGAGAAGGAAGCAGACAGCCCGGACACCCCAGGGGAAGCTTTTTATCAGGAAGACACGCCAGAGGCTGAGACCCCCGGGATCGGCAGCAGAATATTCCGGGTGGTGAAAAAAGCATTGGCGGCGGTGGCTTTGACGATAGCTGCCTGTGGGATCGCAGCAGTCATCCGGAGGCATATCCTCTGTAAACGACGGAGAAGAGGCAGAAAAGGAGAAACGCAGGGAGAGCAGATCCAAAGGATTTATCGAAGCTTTGCCGCTCTGCAGAAATTTAACAAAAAAAGTGTATGCAGCTGTCAGGAGGAGCGCTTTGCAAAGCAGCTTGGAAAGAAATATCCGGTATTTTCGGAGAAGACAGCGCAGAAGCTGGCAAATATCGTACTGAAGGCATGCTATAGTGATCAGGGGCTGACAAAAAAAGAGTGTCAGTTTGTACTGGATTGCTATGAAAAGCTTGCAGAAGCTGTATCAAAGGAGCTGTCGCCGGCAAAGCGTCTGGCGGGAAGCCTGATCTTTTGTTTTTGGTAAAGCGGAAGGGAGAAGTGCATGAAACGAAAAATTTTGACAGTCCTTGCCATTCTTCTTGGTCTGGCAGGGCTGGGTGTCCTGTTATATCCCTCCGTCAGCAACTGGATGGAACAGGCAAAACAGCGCAGGCAGATCGCAGCCTATCAGGAAGCACAGGCGCAGATGGAGCAAAAAAGGCGGGCTGCCCTGCTGTCAGAAGCCGACCGGTATAATCAAAAGCTGGCAGAGCTTGGCATCAGCTTCGATATGCTGGGAGAGGCGGAAAAGGAGGCGCTTTTGATCGACGGAAAATCCTATGATGAGCTGCTTTTGGCAGAGGACAGCGGTGTGATGGGATATCTGGAAATCGAAAAAATAAAGCTGAAGCTTCCCATTTATCACGGAGTATCGGAGGAGGCGTTGGAATCTGGGGTCGGTCATCTGGAGGGAACCTCCCTGCCGGTTGGAGGCGAAACAACTCATGCGATTCTGTTTGGTCATCGGGGGCTTCCCTCGGCAAAGCTTTTTACCGATCTGGATCAGCTGGAGGTGGGAGATACTTTTCAGATCACGGTGCTGGATCGTGTGCTGGTCTATGAAGTGACCCAGACAGAGGTGGTGCTTCCGGAGGAGTTAAACGGTTTGACAGCAGAGTCCGACAAGGATCAGGTCACACTGGTTACCTGTACGCCCTATGGAGTCAATTCCCATCGTCTTTTGATCCATGGGGAGCGGGTGCAGTAGATTGCGATAGATGGTTGGAGATTGTGATAGATAGAGAACAGGAAATTTCATTGTCGGTGGGGTGCAGGAGCGTATCCGGCAGAAGAAAGGTATGCTGCAGCTGCAGCAGAAAGTGAGGAAGAAAATGAAAGGAAGAAAAATCCGGATCAGACAAGGGGTAAAGGGCTGGCTGCTTGCGCTGGCCATGGTATTATCCCTTTGCAGCGGCTGGAAGCAGGACGTCTGTGCACAGCAGAGTCAGAGCAGCTCGTCCAATTTGATGCAGGACGTGGATACGGACAAAAAAGGCTCCATCGAAATCCTTTTTGACACCATGCGGGACGAGCCCGTTGCAAATGCAGAGTTTACCCTGTATCAGGTTGCAGCAATGGTGGATCGGGGAGGATATACGGTGCTGGAGCTGACAGGCGGCTTTGAGGGCTGCGGCGTGCAGCTGAAAAACCTGACGGCACAGCAGTCTAAGGATGCTTCGGCAGCGCTTTTGGAGTATCAGAGAGCAAATCACATTTCCGGGGATACGAAAAGAACAGATGCAAACGGAAAGATCAGCTGGACAGGGCTGCAGACCGGTCTGTATCTGCTGGTTCCGGGGCAGATGCAGAAATACAGAACCGATCCGTCTCTGGTTTCGATCCCGACGAATCTGAACGCCCAGCTGTTATATGACATGTCGGTGAATCCGAAGGCCGAAAGGATTCCGGATCCGGTGTATCCGCCGGAAGAATCCGAGGAACCCTCTACGCCGGAGGTGAAAAAGCCGCCGAAAAAGACAGAGACCATCGTTACACCGGGAATAACTCCGGAGCAGAAAACACCGGAGAAGCTGCCTCAGACAGGACAGCTGCGCTGGCCGATCCTGGCACTTTCCATAGTAGGAGCAGGATTGCTGTTTCTTGGATGGTGGATCGGTCGAAAAAAAAAAGACTGTTCCAAGGCTCTGATGGGGCTTGGGATCCTTCTGGCAGCAGGAGCAGTGGGGATCTCCGCGTATAATATCTGGGACAGCAGCCGTGCCGAAGCTGCGGTGGAGGCGTCCTTAGAGGCCTATGAAGAAGAACTGACTGCTGTGGAGCAGGAGTCGGAGGCGCTTCCTGTGGATGAGAACAGCGGGATGACCTTTGTGGAGGCAGACGGGCTTTGCTGGATCGGCGAGCTGGAAATTCCGTCCCTGCAGCTTACGCTGCCGGTGGCGGATCCCTGGAGCTATCCGTCCTTGAAAAAAGCACCCTGCCGCTACACCGGAAATGCAGAGGAAAATTCCCTGATTATTGCCGCCCATAATTATAAACGGCATTTTGGCAATATCGGACTTTTGCCGGAGGGTGCAACGGTGAAGTTTACAGCGGTTTCGGGCGACGTATACGAATATGAGGTAGAAAAGGTAGAAACCTTAAATCCCTATGCAGTAGACGAGATGCTGTCCGGTGACTGGGATCTGACGCTGTTTACCTGTACCTATGGAGGAAGAAAGCGTGTGACGGTCCGGTGCAGCCTGGTTGGATGAACGGACAGAGAGATGGAGAAAAGAAGCATCCGCAGAAATCAGCGGCGACAGGCTGTCAGGGTCGCTGATCTCTGCGGATGCTTTTTGAATCGGAATGTTTTGAGGATTTCAGGGAAATACAATAGAATGCACCCCATGTGAGCATTCTATTGTCATGAATAATAGAATGCACGCCATGCGAACATTCTATTGGCATGAAAAAAAGAACCTCGATCTCTCAAGGTTCTTTTAATCGGAGTGACAAGACTTGAACTTGCGGCCTCTTCGTCCCTAACGAAGCGCTCTACCACCTGAGCCACACCCCGATGTGCCGTATTTCTCAACCGGACAAATGATATGATACAGCATAATCGGACAGAAGTCAACACTTAATTTGAAAAAACTTCACAAATTAGGTTTTTCTGTTACAGTTCACTCGTACCGTTTGAGCTGTTCATAAAAAATTAAGGGTTTCTTTCTTGCAAGAAATGGAAATATAGACTATATTAAACGGACAAAAGGCAGGCACAAAAAGGACAGGCGGTGAGCTCGGAGCAAAGGCTCCCTAAAGGATACGATAAGCTGTCTGTGATCTGCGGAATGGAGTGAACATGAAATATTTCTGGTTGACCATAAAGAAGATGTTTCGTTTTTTATTAAAGCCCTTATCCTTTGTACCGGCGCTGTGCGTGATGTATATGATCTTTTCCTTTTCCGCCCAGACGGCGGACGAATCCGGACAGCTGAGTATGCTGGTCAGTGAAAAGGTGGTGCTCCTGCTGGGAAAGCTGACCTCCAGCAATCTGGATACCGCGCAGGTGGGAGTGTATGTAGATGAGATTCATTTTCTTGTAAGGAAGATGGCACATTTTAGCGAATATTTTTTGTTGGGACTGACACTTTCCCTGCCCTTGTATGTTTATCGGCTGCGGGGCTTTTGGCTCGTGCTCGCTGCCGGACTGTTCTGTGCCGGGTTTGCCGGGCTGGATGAGTACCATCAGATGTTTGTGGCAGGACGCTCGCCGGCGCTTCGGGACGTGGCGATCGATACGGCAGGAAGCATCACCGGAATTTATATGACAAGGATCATCGGATTTATTGGGAGAAAAACGATATTTGCACCCCTTTCGATGGAAAAGCGCAGAGAACGGAGAAAAAAGAGATTTGTATAAAAAAGTAAAAAAAAGGCTTGCAAAATTAGAAAGTATCGTGCTATAATATCACTTGTCAGTTCGATAGGGGCATAGTTCAAAGGTAGAACAGCGGTCTCCAAAACCGTCGATGTGGGTTCGATTCCTACTGCCCCTGGTATTGCGGGAAAGTCAGAGAAGACGATATCTTTTCTGGCTTTTTCTTGTTTTATTCATGACAATAAAATGCTCGCAGAGCGTGCATTCTGCGTACATTCTATTGTAGCAGCTCGTTTAGGGCGTTGTTTTTTGGCTGTCAGCCGGGGGGGATTTTTTATGGAACAGAAGCATACGCTAGAGGAGAATGGGTATTATGCACAGGTCACAGATCAGCTGATTGAAAATATCGGGTATCAGATGATCCGCCGGAACTGGTCGATGAAGACGCTGGCGGATAAAGCGGATCTTCCTTATGAAACCGTAAAGCATCTGATGGCAGGAAAAATCGGCAGACCATCCTTTATCAGTATTCTGAAGATTGCAAATGCACTGGAATGTTCGCTGGATGATCTGGCAGGACGGAATAATCCGGCGCTGGAGGCACTTCGCAGGCTGGCAGACCATGCGGATGGAATGTATCAGATTTTTGCGGAAGTAGAACATTTGCTGTATCCAAACTTCATGATGCAGAGAGAAAACAACAAATAGCACAAATAAAAAATAGAACGATAAAAAAGTACTGTGAAAAAGAGAGAAGAATCGGTGAACAACCGATTCTTCTTTGTTACAAAATGTTCATAATCGTTTACAAATCGTTCAGCTTATTATCGGCGGCAACCGGATATACTGGATAGTAGGAAGGTACAAGGACAGGTTGACGATTAGGGGATGATCAGTTGAAAAAAAAGGTATGGGGCATTTTGTTTCTGGCAGCGTTGGCGTTAAATGTGTTGGCGTGGAAAAGCAGCTGCTTCTGCGATTTTTATGCGGAATCGGTTTTTCCGGTATGGAGCAGCATTTCCACGCGGGTGATGTCGGTTTTTCCGTTCAGCGTCGGAGAGGGCATGATCGTGCTGGGAATTTTGTTCCTGACAGCGTTTGCAGCTGTAGGATTTTTGCGTTTGACTGTAAAAAAAGCGTGGAGCAAAAAATTGTTTCACAGCTTTTCCTGTACATTTTCCTGGATTTTTCTGGCACTCGTCTGGGTTATGACCTGTAATTGTTTTTTGCTGTATCATTCTTCGGCGTTTGAGGATCGGTATATGGAGCAGGTGCGCAGTGAGAACTATTCCAAGGCAGAGCTTGCTGTGCTGCGGGATTATATTGTGGTCAATGCCAACGAGCTTGCAGAGCAGATGGAGCGGGATGCAGACGGCTATCTGATTTATAAGGGAGACATGAATCAGGCGGCTGTAGAGGCGATGCAGCAGGTCGGCACAGATTATGGACGCCTGCAGGGCTATTATCCGCAGCCGAAGGAGATTTATTTTTCGGAGCTGCTCAGTCAGACCTATATGATGGGGTATTATTTCCCATTTTCCATGGAAGCAAACTACAACGGAACGATGTATATTGTAAATAAGCCCTCAGTGATCTGTCATGAATTTGCACATTTAAAGGGCTTTATGCAGGAGGATGAGGCGAATCTGATCGGATATCTTGCCTGTATCAACTCAGACGATGCATTTTTCCGCTACAGCGGCTATATGGGCGTACTCAATTATGTGGAAAAAGAATTTCGTGCGAGCATCCAAAAGAGCCGGAAAGAATACGCGAAGCATCCGCAGATTTCTGCACAGGTTTATGCGGATAACATGTTTTTGACCCAGGAAGCATGGCAGACTGTCGAGAAAAAGGCGGTTGTCAGTACCAAAACAGCGAAAAAGGTTTCCAACGCGGCGACAACGGCTTCTCTGAAATTAAACGGAGTGGAAGAGGGCATGAAAGCGTATGACGGCGTGGTGAAGCTGCTGCTGGATTATTATGACGGTGTGCTGTACGGGGATGTTTTGGTGACGGTGGACGCAGAGTGACGGTCTAAAAAGCGTGCAAGACATTATTCAGAGTGTATAAAACAGGAACCAGCTGCGCATCCTGACCAAAACGGCGGTGCTCTTTGGAAAGAAACTGCCGGGAAAAGGAAAGGGGCGTGTGGGCGATGGACTATTTGAATGCATTCTGGGTAGGTGGTCTGATTTGCGCGCTGGTGCAGATTTTGATGGAAAAGACGAAGCTGATGCCGGGGCGGATTATGGTGCTTTTGGTCTGCTCGGGCGCAGTGCTGAGCGCACTTGGCTGGTATCAGCCCTTTGTCGATTTTGCCGGGGCAGGGGCGAGCGTGCCGCTGCTTGGCTTTGGGCATACGTTGATGAAGGGCGTAAAAGAAGCGGTGGAACAAGACGGATTTCTCGGGGTGTTTACGGGAGGCTTTCAGGCAGGGGCTGCCGGAACTGCGGCGGCGCTGATTTTCGGATATCTGGCGAGCCTTGTTTTTAAACCTAAAATGAAAAAGTAGAAGGATTATTCCCTGCAGGCGATTTCCTTGCGGGAAAGAAACTGGCGCATGGTTTTGTCCCACTGCGCGTCCAGTGTTTTATCGGGGACAAAGGAAGAAAAGGCGGTTCCGGTCGTCAGGCGGATGGCGGAGCCGTCATATTTTATGGTCAGGACCAGCGCCTGAACCTGTTCCGGCTTTAAAGACGGATCTGCGCCCTTCATGACGCCGGGGACATACTGGGGCATGAGATGCAGGACGAATTTGAAGGAAAGAGGCGTGTGTTTGCCGCGGATCATCTGAAACAGAACCGGGCGGATGGATTTCCAGGGCAGAAACAGGTAGCCGGCGTCCGGCGTTTCATCGTCCTGATAAAATTCGGGATTGACGCGCCCGTCGATTTCATAGGAAACGGCGCAGGAAACCGAAGCCTTCTCCAGCAGAAAAGAGTCAAAGCAATCCTCTGTCAAAAGCTTCGCCATAAAATGTTTCATTTCAAGAATCTGAAAAGCGGTCATATAAATCTCCTTCCATGAAAAGCCATTCGCAAAAACGCGTCTGCGACGCTTCCCGCTGCTGCGCAGCTCCTTTTGCTCATGAAGCGGCGCTCCCTTCGTAGCTTTTTTCAGTCAGATTTTCGTGCGAGCACGAAATCTTCCTTCAAAAATCCACGAGTGAACTGTGGTATCAGTATATCAGAGATGGGGTTTTTTGGAAATACCCTTTACAGGAACAGTCAGAACGTGTTATCATATGTAGTAATGAAAACTACATGGATTGGTTTTGAGAATATACGAGAAGCCGTGGTGCGGCAGGCGCAAAGCGCCTGCGGTATGGAGGGGAGTGTGAAAAATAAGCGTGATCGCTTATTTTTCACACAGCTATTTGTGCCGCAAGCGTCACAAAGTAGCTAGGATCGCAGAGCAGAACTGGAAGTTCTGCTCGCGGTTCCTTCGGCGCAAAGCGCCTGCGGTATGGAGGAAAACATGAGTTATAAAATCGTTGTGGACAGCTGTTGTGAGCTGCCGGAGAAATATAAGAAGGATCCGCATTTTGAAATCGTACCGCTTGGTCTGGAGGTCGGCGATTACCGGATTATGGACGATGAGCATTTTAATCAGAAGGAATTTCTGGAGCAGGTTGCCTCATGTCCCCAGTGCCCGCGTTCCTCCTGTCCGTCGCCGGAGAGCTATCGGCAGGCGTTTGAATCGGAGGCAGAGCATATTTATGTGGTAACGCTGTCCGGCAATTTGAGCGGAAGCTATAACAGTGCCATGGTCGGAAGGCAGATGTATCTGGAAGAGGACGAGTCCAAACAGATTTACGTCATGGATTCCTGTTCGGCTTCCTGCGGAGAGACACAGCTTGCGCTGCTGGCAGCTTCCCTGGAGGAACAGGGACTTCCCTTTGAAGAGGTGGTAAGCCGTCTGGAAGCGTTCCGCAGTGAGATGAATACGTATTTTGTCCTGGATAATCTGGAAACTCTGCGTAAAAACGGCAGACTCAGCGGTATCAAGGCACTGGTTGCATCTACTCTGAGCATCAAGCCCGTTATGGCAGGCACGATGGACGGCAGGATCGAGCAGATCGGGCAGGGAATCGGCATCCGTAAGGGTCTGCAGAAGATGGCAGACGCAGTGGTGCGCAATGTGGCAAGACCGGAGGAAAAGACCCTGATGATCACCCATTGTAATTGCCCGGAGCGTGCAGAAAGCGTGAAGCGGATGGTGACCTCCAAGGTTTCTGTAAAGGATGTTGTGATTATGGATACTGCGGGCGTCAGCAGCATGTATGCCAATGACGGCGGCGTTATCGTGACGATCTGACGGACAGGAAATACGAAAAGAAGAGAAATGAAAGGCGGCTGTGCGGTAATGTGCGGCCGCTTTTTTGTTTTTTATTCCTCACTGGAAGGATCGGTGTTTTTCCGGTTGTACGCAAAACGAGGCAGCTGGAACAGGAAGAAAAAAGTTGCAGTTGAAAACGAAAAGGTTGTGGTTCATAAAAAAATAAAATATTCTATAAAATCCTAAAGAACAGATTGACAATTAAATTGCGATCTTTTACTATAAAATTATCGAAAACATACAAAAATGGCAGAAAATCGGAATAGAAATTCCCGGAATAAGGAGGTTATCAACAGTTAAATATAAATTATAAAATCATATAAGTAGATGTTGAGTTTTCTGAGATATTAGAGCAGAATATTATTGAAAGAAGTTGATACTTTGAGTAAATATTATTCTGATAAGCAACTCAACCAGGTAATAAATGTAAAGCCTAAAAACCGCATTACAATTGGATATTGTCGCGTTTCCAGCCATAAACAAATTTAGAATGACAGATGGATAATACTGAAAAATCTGAACGGCAGGAATTTGTTGAAGATCTGGTTCAAATAATCACAGTATTCAGCTGCAAATTACAAGGAAAACGAGCGAACAAAGCGAAGAAATTTATCCGAGAATTGATGCAGGAGGAGACCGATGGTAAAAGCCATAAAAGTAATGTTGATCCCAAACAATGTACAGAAAACTAAGCTGTTTCAGTACGCAGGTGCTTCAAGATTTGCTTATAACTGGGCTTTGGCCAGGGAAAAAGAAACTTATGAAAAAGGCGGCAAATTCATTTCGGATTCAGAACTCAGAAAAGAATTTACAAGGCTTAGACATTCTGAGGAATACGCATGGTTATTGAATATTTCTAACAATGTAACCAAGCAGGCAATTAAAGATGCCTGTACTGCGTATCAGAACTTTTTCAAGGGTTTGCAAAAATTCCCAAGATTCAAGTCCAGAAAGAGATCCATGCCGAAGTTCTATCAGGACAACGTTAAGATACAATTCAGTAATACCCACGTTAAATTTGAAGGCTTTTCTTCCAGCAGGAAGGCAAATAAGCAAAAAAGGAATTGGGTAAGACTTGCAGAACATGGACGTATTCCGACAGATGCTAAATATAGGAATCCGAGAATATCCTTTGATGGGGTGAACTGGTGGATCAGTGTATGTGTGGAATTTCCTGATTGCAGGGAAACGCTGAATGAGGATGGAGTCGGCATAGACTTAGGAATCAAAAACTTAGCTGTCTGCTCTGATGCTGTTAAGTATAAGAACATCAATAAGAGTCAGAAAGTAAAGAAATTAGAAAAACAAAAACGCAGATTACAGCGTAGTATCTCTCGTTCTTACGAGAAAAATAAGAAAGGAGAAAGTTACTGTAAAACAAATAATGTAATCAAAAAGGAAAAACTTTTATTAAAACGAAATCACAGATTAACAAACATCCGTAAAAACTATTTGAATCAGACCATATCGGAGATCGTAAATCGAAAGCCAAGATTTATATGTATTGAAGATTTGAATGTCAGAGGAATGATGAAAAATAGACATTTATCCAAAGCAGTTCAGGAACAGGGATTTTTTGGGTTTAGAAAACAGCTTGAAAACAAATGCAGTGATAAAGGGATCCAGATTATTGTGGCGGATCGGTTTTATCCATCCTCAAAGCTTTGCTGCTGTTGTGGAAACATCAAAAAAGATTTGAAATTATCTGACAGAGTTTATAGATGTGAGTGTGGGAATAGGATTGACAGAGATTTCCAGGCATCTATAAATCTCAAGGCTTATGGAGAACAATTTGCAAGCTAAGACTGAAACGTTAATGCAAATATGTACGGATACGTTAGTCCGGAATTTACGCCTATGGAGAGTACAAGAACTTGTGAGTAGATAGATATTTATATCGTCAAAAGCATACTCGTTGAAGTAGGAATGAAACATAGAAGTTTATAACTTTTTATAAGTTTTCAGTAACGGATGCGGATGTGACGAAACGAGAAAAAATCATTTCCTGTATTCAGGAGGGGCGCGGGGTATTGGGGATCGAATTCGGTTCGACCCGGATCAAGGCGGTGCTGATTGACGAAAACCATAATCCCATTGCAGCGGGCGACCATGAATGGGAGAATCGTCTGGAAAACGGTGTCTGGACCTACCGTCTGGAGGAGATTTGGGAAGGGCTGCAGGACAGCTACGCCAAACTTGCGGAAGATGTGAAAAACACCTATCAGATCCCGCTGACCCGCCTGGGAGCCATCGGATTTTCCGGAATGATGCACGGATATATGGCATTTGACCGGGAGGAAAAGCTGTTAGTGCCGTTTAGGACATGGCGCAATACGATGACGGAGGAAGCGGCTGCTGTGCTGTCGGAATGCTTTGCCTTCAACATTCCGCAGCGGTGGAGCATCGCACATCTGTATCAGGCGATTTTAAAGGGCGAGGAGCATGTGGAAAAAATCGACTATTTAAGCACCCTCGCCGGTTACATCCACTGGAAGCTGACCGGACAGCGCGTTGTCGGAATCGGAGAGGCATCCGGGATGTTCCCCATCGACTCTGCAACCGGCGATTATGATGCAGAAATGATGCAGAAATTTGATGCGCTCGTGGCGGACAAAGGATTTCCCTGGAAGCTGCGGGAAATATTACCGAAGGTGCTGCGTGCCGGAGAAATGGCAGGCACGCTGACGAAAGAGGGCGCAAGGCTTCTGGATCGTTCCGGGTGTCTGCAGCCGGGGGTTCCTCTGTGTCCGCCGGAGGGAGACGCCGGAACCGGAATGACCGCGACAAAGAGCGTGGAAAAGCGCACCGGCAATGTGTCCGCAGGGACGAGCGTGTTTGCGATGATTGTTCTGGAAAAGCCGCTTTCTGCCATGCACCGGGAAATTGATATGGTGACAACGCCTGCGGGTGATCCCGTTGCGATGGTGCATTGTAACAACTGCACGTCAGATCTGAACGCATGGGTCGGGCTGTTTGCGGAGTTTGCAGAATGTTTTGGCATTAAAGCAGATAAAAATAAACTTTTTTCCACACTTTATCAAAAGGCGATGGAGGGCGATAAGGATTGCGGCGGCATGATCGCCTGCAATTATTATTCCGGGGAACCGGTGACCGGTCTGGAAGAGGGCCGTCCGATGTTTTTGCGCAGACCGGACAGTCATTTGGGACTTGCGAACTTTATGCGGTCGCATTTATATGCGTCACTGGCGACGTTAAAGATCGGTCTGGACATTTTATTAAAAGAAGAGGACGTGAAAATCGATTCCATCACCGGACACGGCGGACTGTTTAAAACAAAGGGCGTCGGACAGAGTATTCTGGCGGCAGCCATGAACGCGCCGATTTCTGTGATGGAGACGGCGGGAGAGGGCGGCGCCTGGGGCATGGCGCTTCTGGCGGCGTACATGCTTTTCAAAAAAGACGGACAGAGCCTTGGGGACTATCTGGACAGCCGGGTATTTGCTGAGAGAAAGTCAGAGACCATGGAGCCGGATCTGGCGGATGTCGCAGGCTTTGAGACGTATACGAAGCAGTATCAGGCATGCCTTGCAGCGGAAAAAGCTGCGGTACAGGCGTTCTGAAAAGATACAGGTGCAATGCTGCAAATTGCTGATGCCGCAAAATAGCGGCAGAAAACAGGGAGAAAACGATGCTGGAAGAACTCAAAAAAGCAGTATATGAAGCGAACATGGATTTGCCCCGGTATGGTCTGGTGACCTTTACCTGGGGCAACGTCAGCGGAATCGACAGAGAAAGCGGGCTGTTTGTCATTAAGCCAAGCGGTGTGGAGTATGATCAGCTGACACCGGAGGATATGGTTGTGATGGATCTGGACGGTAATAAAATAGAAGGAAGCTACCGCCCGTCCTCGGATACGGCAACGCATCTGGAGCTGTACCGGGCGTTTCCGAAGATCGGCGGAATCGTACATACCCATTCCTCCTATGCCACCAGCTGGGCCCAGGCAGGACGTGGGATTCCATGCTATGGAACGACGCATGCGGATTACATGTATGGGGAAATTCCGTGTGTGCGCTGTCTGACCCCGGAGGAGATTGCAGAAGCCTATGAGCAGAATACCGGCAGGCTGATCGTGGGGGAATTTGTCCGGATGGGAAAAGATCCGATGGCAGTTCCGGCAGTTCTGTGCAAAAACCACGGCCCCTTTACCTGGGGAAAGGATGCCAGAGAAGCGGTACACAATGCGGTCGTGCTGGAAGAGGTTGCAAAAATGGCATACCGGACAGAATCGATCAATCCGCAGGTAAAGCCGGCACCACAGGAGCTTCAGGATAAGCATTATTACAGAAAACACGGCGCAAACGCCTATTATGGACAGGAGAAACACTAGAACAGGAGGAACAACATGGCAAAGCTTGTTATCAACGAGAACAAAACAGAAGGACACATCAATCCGGAAATTTATGGACATTTTTCCGAACATCTTGGCAGATGTATTTACGAGGGGCTGTATGTAAAGGAGGATTCCGGGATTCCCAATGTCAACGGCATGCGGACGGATGTTGTGGAAGCGCTGAAAGAGATGCAGATTCCGGTGCTGCGCTGGCCGGGCGGATGCTTTGCGGACGAGTATCACTGGAAAGACGGTATCGGGCCGAAAGAAAACCGCAAAAAGATGATTAACACGCACTGGGGCGGCGTTGTCGAGGACAACAGCTTCGGTACGCACGAATTTTTTGAGCTGTGCCGCCAGCTGGGCTGCAAAACCTATGTCAACGGCAACGTCGGAAGCGGAACCGTACAGGAAATGTCCGAATGGGTAGAATATATGACCTTTGAAGGCGTTTCTCCAATGGCAGATCTGCGGAAGAAAAACGGACACGAGAAGGCGTGGAAGGTGGACTATTTTGGCGTCGGCAACGAAAATTGGGGTTGCGGCGGAAACATGACACCGGAATATTATGGAAACCTGTACCGTAGATATCAGACCTATGTGCGCCATTATCAGGACAGCGCCCCGATTCAGAAAATCTGTGGCGGCCCGAACGCAGGGGATGACAACTGGACGAAGAAGGTGTTGGAAACCTGCTTTGCAAGTCCTGCGCCCGAGGATGCTCATGGATTTATGGACGGTCTGTCCATGCATTATTATACGGTTCCCGGGGAAAGCTGGATGAACAAGGGTTCTGCAACGGAGTTTACAACTGACGGCTGGTATCAGGCACTTGGCAAGGCGCTTCACATGGATGATCTGATCAAAAAGCACGGCGCGATTCTGGATCAGTACGATCCGGAGAAAAAAATCGGTCTGATAGTGGACGAATGGGGCAACTGGCACGAAGTAGAGCCGGGAACCAATCCTGGATTTTTGTATCAGCAGAACACGATGCGGGATGCGCTTGTAGCTGCCGTGACGCTCAATATTTTCAACAAGCATTGTGACCGCGTGAAGATGGCGTGCATTGCGCAGCTTATCAATGTGCTGCAGTCCGTGATTTTGACAGAAGGCGAAAAGATGATTCTGACGCCTACTTATCATATTTTCCATATGTATAAATATCATCAGGATGCAGAGCTTTTGCGCAGCGACTTAACCGGCGTCGACACGATCCAAAACGGCGAATTTTCCATTCCGGCGCTGCAGGAATCCGTATCCGTGCAGAAAGATGGCACGATCACGGTTACGTTGGCGAATCTGTCCGCAGAGCAGAGCTATCCTGTGGAAATCGCGCTGACGGAAAAGAAGAACCGTACTGTTTCTGCAAAGATCCTGACCGGCGCAATGAATGCGCATAACACGTTCGAGGAGCCGGATGCTGTGAAGGAAGAATCCTTTGAGGGTGTGGCGGAAAAGGACGGTACCCTGAGTCTGGAAATTCCTGCGTGCAGCGTTATCTGCCTGCGGATTTCCTGAAAATGGACACACAGAAGAAGCCTTGCTTGAAATGCCTGCTGCGGGAGCTTGACGAAGAAGCTTATATGAAACAGCTGCACCGCTATATCGTGCAGCTCGATCCGGATGTAAAAACGGCGCAGCAGGTGTATGAAAAACGGCTGGAACTATGTAAGGCGTGCGACTATCTGGAAGCCGGTACCTGTCTGGCATGCGGCTGTTATGTGGAGCTGCGGGCTGCGGTGAAAAAGAATCGCTGTCCGTATCGCCACTGGGAAAAGTAGACCCTGCGGATGGCTGACGTTGTGGCAGCATGGATCGACCGTGACAGGAGCGTAGACGGAAGAAGCCGGGTATCGCAGTCAGGAAAAGTAGGACATCGTAGCTGGATAAACCAGGAAAAAGGGGAAAATCGGATGCTGCATATCAGAAATTTGGAAGAGGGCGTGGAGCTGTTCAAGGTGCTTGGCTCGGATATCCGGGTGAACATCATTTTACTGCTGTTAAAAGAAAAAGAAATGAATATGAATGAGATCGCAGCCAGGCTGCAGATCACTAACGGCGCGCTGACCAGCCATATCCGAAAGCTGGAGGAGGCCGGGCTGATCCGTGTGACCCAGGACAGTGTCGGACATGGAAACCAGAAGGTGTGCAGCGTTTTGGAAACCCGAATCCTGGTGGAGATCGGGACGCAGGAGGAGACAGACGAAGGCAGTATTTTCCGGGCAGAAATCCCGGTGGGGCAGTATTCGGACTATCAGGTATTTCCCACCTGCGGCATTTCCACGACGAAAAAGATGATCGGTGAAGTGGACGATCCCCGCTATTTTGCCCATCCGGATCGCGCGGAAGCTGGAATTTTATGGCTTTCGAAAGGCTATGTGGAATATCTGGTCCCGAATATCCTTCCGGCAGGACAAAAGATAGACGAGCTTACCTTCACCATGGAGATTTCCAGTGAGGCACCGGGCTTTAACAACGACTGGCCCTCTGATATTACCTTTTTATTAAATGACACGCCGGTTGGAGTGTGGACATCTCCGGGAGACTTTGGGGACAGGCACGGGCTGTTTACACCCAACTGGTGGTTTTCCGGATGGAATCAGTACGGACTGTTAAAAATGCTTGTTATCGATCAGAACGGGACGTATATTGATGGAATGAAAATTTCAGACGTTTCCACAACTCAGCTGCAGCTCGATTATAAAAGCCAGATCCGGTTAAAATTTGCCGTACAGGAGGATGCTGCCCATGTGGGCGGCATGACGCTCTTTGGCAGCGGCTTTGGCAATTACAGTCAGGGAATCCGTGTGCGGATGCGCTACAGCCCGATGGAAAAAGGGAATGAATGAGATCTTTAGAAGAATAGAGGTGCGGCCTCAGCTGATTTGTTCGCCTTTTTGTCAGCTGAGGCCGTTTCTTTTGTTTGCTACGCCTTTTCTCCCTGCGCTGGTTTTTTCATACAGGCATCTACCGATTTACGCAGAATCTTCGCTTCTCCAAAGCCCAGGCGGAAGGATTTGCCGTCCTGCATCGTTACCTTAAGCATGGAGATGGATCGGATCTGCCGCATGTTGAGCACCGTATTACTGGCAAGCAGGACAAAGTTATCATATTTGTTTAAAGTGCCGCAAAACGAAGCAAGGGACATATCGGTTGTGTAGTCTCTGCCGTCGGCAGTGTGAATGCAGACTTGACGGTTGTTTTTCGGCCAAGCGTAGGAAATTTGGTCCTCCGTCAGGTAAATGGTGTCGGTCTGGTTGCGGAATTCGAGTTTTTTTACCTTGCTGTTTTTAATGGACAGCAGATGGTCGATGGTTTCGGTAAGCTCGGAAACGACAATGGGCTTGTCCAGAAAAAGCGCATTATCGGGAAGATTTTTCGATTTGCGGTAGTCTACCTTATCGCAGCAAAAAACGATGGGGACATCTGTGCCATCGGCCCGAAGCATGTGGGAAAGCTCGATCGCATCGCAGCCGTCTTCTGTCATATCCATAAAAATTGCATCATAGATCATAGGCGTTACGAGGATAGATTCCTTACTGCCGAAAGAGTCCACATACAGGACACCGGTTGTATTCATGCGGCGGTCAGATTCCCGTCCGAGAAGGCGTTCCATTTGTTTTCGGTCCGCCATATGGTCATCACAGATTGCCAAGTGCATAATGATACCTCCTGATCTTTTGTAAATAGCATTCAAAGATGCGATTTTGCGAATGGTGCGAGTGAACTGTAAATTTTTTAGCTGCGTTTTACAGGATGCCTATAAGCGCCGGCCTGTTATAAGAGGGAAATGGAAACAGGACCGAACAGGATGTACAAAACCGCAGCGATCTGTAGGATTAAAATAGCGGGCATTCCCCAGACGAACTGTGGATGCAGTGTCTTGTGATGGAATGTATACATCCCGGCGATGCTTCCGATGCTGCCGCCGATGATGGCGAGCAGAAACAGCGTCGATTCCGGAATGCGCCATGCCTTGCGGCGTGCGCGGTTTTTATCAATTCCCATTGCAGCAAATCCTGCAAGATTTACAATCAGCAGATAAATTGCCAAAATCAGTAAAACATCCATTCAAAAACTCCCTGTATTTTTAAAAATTAAATCACTTCGTATTTATTATAGGATTTATTATAGGAGATCGAAAAAAAGATTGCAAGAAGCCGGGGCAAAAAAAGATACGAGTGAACTGTAACAAAAAGGGCTTCCGTGCTTTTGGCACGGAAGCCCTTTATTATCGTATAGGAAACTTCGCGGAGCGTATAGTGATTAGTTGTTGTTCTTTTCTACTTCCTGCATCTTCATTGCACGAACCTTGCTGGAAAGTCCGAACAGGTTGATGAAGCCTTCTGCATCGTGGTGGTCATACAGATCGCCGGTTGTGAAGGAAGCAAGGCTTTCATTGTAGAGAGAGTAAGGAGAAGTTGTGCCGGCTTTGATGATATTGCCCTTGTAGAGCTTGAATTTTACCTCGCCGGTTACATATTCCTGAGTCTTTTCTACGAATGCCTGAACTGCCTCGCGCAGAGGAGTGAACCATTTGCCTTCGTATACAATCTGAGCCATCTTGTTGCCCATATCGATCTTTTCTGCATAGGTATCGCGGTCGAGGATCAGCTCTTCCAGCTGCTGATGTGCCTCCATCAGGATCGTTCCGCCGGGAGTCTCATAAACGCCGCGGGATTTCATGCCGACAACACGGTTCTCTACGATATCGACGATGCCGATGCCGTGCTTTGCACCCAGCTTGTTCAGAGTGCGGATGATGTCGGAAACCTTCATCTCTACACCGTTTACGCTCTTCGGAACGCCTTTTTCAAAGGTCATGGTAACATATTCTGCCTCGTCGGGAGCTTCCTCGGGAGTGCAGCCTAAAACAAGCAGATGTCCGTAGTTTGGCTCGTTTGCGGGATCCTCCAGCTCCAGACCTTCATGGCTGATGTGCCAGATGTTACGGTCGCGGCTGTAGCTGGAATCTGCAGAGAAAGGAAGGTGAATGCCGTGAGCCTGGCAGTATTCGATTTCGGATTCCCGGGAATCCATAGTCCACTTATCGTTTCTCCATGCAGCAATGATCTTTAAATCAGGAGCCAGGGCTTTGATGCCGAGCTCGAAACGGATCTGGTCGTTGCCCTTGCCGGTAGCGCCGTGGCAGATTGCGGTAGCGCCCTCTTTGCGGGCAACCTCAACCAGCTTCTTTGCGATCAGCGGACGCGCCATAGAGGTGCCCAGCAGGTATTTGTTTTCGTACACAGCATGTGCCTGTACGCAGGGAACGATGTATTCGTCGCACAGTTCGTCATTTACATCGAGGATATATAATTTGGAAGCACCGCAGGAGATTGCTCTTTCTTCCAGACCGTCCAGCTCTTCTTCCTGTCCGCAGTCGATGCAGACGCAGATAACTTCGTAGTCGAAATTCTCTTTCAGCCACGGAATGATGGCTGTGGTATCCAGACCGCCGGAATACGCTAAAATAACTTTTTCTTTCATGATAATTACTCCTCCATATGCTGTGTTTGATTTTTCTTTCAAGCTGTGTCAAGATAAGGATGAAAGCATCCGTTCCCGACCGACTGAAATTACTATACACCCGGATGCGAAGAAATACAAGTGTAAATTTATGCAAATTATAAATATTTTATTCAGAAAAAATGGAATATATTCCAAAAATACTTGAATATTATACATGGATGCGGTATGATTATGCAATGCTAAGGAGGAAAAGAAAATGATTCAGGTTGGAATTATCGGAGCGACCGGCTATGCCGGCGGGGAGCTGGTCCGTCTTTTATACGGGCATAAAGATGTAGAAATCAAATGGTACGGATCCAGAAGCTATGTGGATCAGAAATATGCGTCTGTTTATCAGAATATGTTTCAGATTGTAGAGGATGTTTGTAAGGATGATAATTTAAAGCAGCTGGCAAAAGAGGTCGATGTGATCTTTACTGCGACGCCCCAGGGCTTCCTGGCAGGAGTTCTGGATGAGGAAATCCTTTCCAATACAAAGGTGATCGATCTGAGTGCGGATTTTCGGATCAAGGACGTTGCTACTTATGAAAAGTGGTATGGAATCGAACATAAATCTCCGCAGTTTATTCCGGAAGCGGTTTACGGTCTGTGTGAAAGAAACCGTGAGGCGATCAAACAGGCTCGTCTGGTAGCAAATCCGGGCTGTTATCCCACCTGCTCCATTACTTCGATCTTTCCGCTGGCAGCAGAGGGACTGATCGATATGGATACGCTGATTATTGATGCAAAGAGCGGTACCTCCGGGGCAGGGCGTAGTGCAAAGGTTGCAAACCTGTACTGTGAGGTGAATGAAAATATCAAGGCATACGGTGTTGCGAGCCATCGCCATACGCCGGAGATAGAGGAGCAGCTGTCCTATGCGGCAGGCTGTCCGGTTGTGCTGAACTTTACGCCGCATCTGGTTCCGATGAACCGTGGAATTCTGGTGACGGCTTATGCTTCCTTAAAAGAAGTGAAAAAGCCGGACGGAAGCCTTGGACTGCCGGATGCTGCAATGATTCGGGCAGCTTATGACAAATATTATCAGGATGAGAAGTTTGTGCGCGTGCTGCAGGAGGGTGTGTGCCCGGAAACGAAGTGGGTAGAGGGCAGTAATTTTGTAGATGTGAACGTTAAGGTCGATCCGCGGACGAAGCGTGTGATTATGATGGGTGCCATGGATAATCTGGTGAAGGGCGCGGCAGGACAGGCAGTGCAGAATATGAATCTGATGTTTGGACTGGAGGAGTCCGAGGGCCTGGATCTTGTGCCGATGTTCCCGTAAGGGATGGTGGATTCCCGGCAGACTTTGACCGCCCCGGCTGCCGACTGCATTGTGTCCCCGGGATTTGCGCGCTGAAACTTTTATGCAAAAGCGCGTCGGCTTCCTAAGGGCGCACCTCGCGTCCGAAACTTGCAGGCATGATGGTAGGTTTTTGGCTGCTTTGGCGGTTGTGCATGCCTGCTTCGGACAGTCGGACGTTCGGTGCCGGAAGCCTGTGCGTTTTTGCAAAAGTTTCGCTTGCAAATCAAGGGGACGCAATTGCAGTCGGCAGCCGGGGCTGGCAATCAGTCTGCGCGGTGAGGCCTGGTTGCCTGCGGCAACAGCGGCCCGGTAGTGAGGGCTGAGTTTGTTGGGGGCTGGTCGCCGTAGGCGACTTTGCCCTGTTGGGGTAAAAAGGTCTTGATTTTCCATGGAGTTGTTTGTAAAATCTAGGGTTAGAGAATTTTTGTGCTTTGAAATGGCTTTGAAGGATTGAGGTGTTTTGGATGGCTGTTGGGCAGGAGTTGGTGGTGCATCCTTTTTCGCCGGTTGTGGACGGGCATTCCAGAGTGTTGATTTTAGGAAGTCTGCCGTCGGTGAAGTCGAGGGAGAATCATTTTTATTACGGGCATCCGCAGAACCGGTTTTGGAAGGTTTTAGCGGGGGTGTGTCAGGCGGAGGTTCCGGTGTCGGTGGAGGAGAAAAAGGCTTTTTTGCTGGCAAATGGGATCGCTGTGTGGGATGTGATCGCTTCCTGTCGGATTGTAGGGTCTTCGGACAGCTCCATCCGGGATGTGGCAGCAAACGATGTGGCCGGGCTTTTGCAGGATTCCAGGATTGAGGCGGTGTTTTGCAACGGCGCAAAGTCATGGGAGTTATATCACAGGTATTGTGAGAAGGCATGTCAGCGGGAAGCGGGGAAGCTTCCATCCACGTCGCCGGCGAATGCGGCATGGTCGCCTGAACGGCTGATAAAAAGCTGGGGCGAGGCGCTTTTGCCTTATGTTGGCCCTGGCAGGAAAGGATAAATAACAATGGTTACAGTGCGCAGCATGCAAATAGAGGATTATGATCAGGTATACGCCCTTTGGATGACGATTCATGGGTTTTCGATCCGGACAATCGACGATTCCAGAGAAGGGGTGGAGCGGTTTTTGAAGCGAAATCCCGGAATCAGCGTAGTCGCTGAGATGGACGGCAGAGTGGTCGGCGCGATTTTATGCGGGCATGACGGGCGCAGGGGCTGTCTGTATCACGTCTGTGTGCATGAGGATTACCGGATGCATGGGATCGGCAGGGCGATGGTGGTGCACTGTATGAATGCGCTGCAGCAGGAGGGCATCAATAAGGTGTCCCTGATCGCGTTTACGAAAAATGATATCGGCAACGCCTTCTGGAAGCAGATCGGCTGGACGAAGCGCGAAGATTTAAACTATTACGATTTTGTTTTAAATCAGAAAAATATCGAAAATTTCAACGCTTGAGCGGGCAAAAGATACTGCTCAATCTGACATAAAAAGAAAGGCAGGAGGAACATATGGAGATCATTACAGGCGGCGTAACCGCGGCAAAGGGATTTTTGGCAGCCGGCGTAGAGGCCGGGATCAAGTATCAGAACAGAAAAGATATGGCAATGGTGTATTCCAAAACGCCGTGTCGCGCAGCGGGCGTGTTTACGACGAATGTAGTAAAAGCTGCTCCTGTTTTATGGGATAAGGAAGTCGTAGAGAGCGAGTGGGAAGCTCAGGCGATCGTTGTAAACTCCGGTATCGCAAATGCGTGTACCGGAAAGCTCGGCTATGAATATTGCAGGGAGACGGCAGGAGCCGCAGCAGATGCGCTGGAGATTTCTCCTCAGAGCGTCCTGATTTGTTCGACCGGCGTCATCGGTATGCAGCTTCCGATGGAAAAAATGACCGAAGGTGTGCGTATGCTGGCAAAGGCGATCAAGCCCGGAGAAGAGGCAGGAACCGATGCGGCAAAGGCGATTATGACAACGGATACCCGCAACAAGCAGGTTGCAGTAAAGGTGACGATTGGTGGAAAAGAAGTAACCATCGGCGGCATGTGCAAAGGCTCCGGCATGATTCATCCGAATATGTGCACAATGCTCGCATTTGTGACAACGGATGTGAATATCTCCAAAAAGCTTCTGCAGGAAGCACTGAGCGCTGACGTGCAGGATACCTTCAACATGGTTTCCGTAGACGGCGATACCTCGACGAACGATACGCTGCTCGTGCTGGCAAACGGACAGGCGGGAAACCCTGAAATCACGGAAAAGGGCGCGGACTACGATACGTTTGTGGAAGCGCTTCATTATGTCAATGAGACGCTGGCGAAGAAGATCGCAGGCGACGGCGAGGGCGCAACCGCGCTGTTCGAGGTAAAGGTCATTCATGCGGATAATAAGGAAGATGCAAAGACCCTGGCAAAATCGGTCATCACCTCAAGCCTGACAAAGGCAGCCTTGTTTGGCCACGATGCGAACTGGGGACGGATTCTGTGTGCGCTGGGCTATTCCGGTGCAAAATTCGATCCCGAGGCGATAGAACTGTATTTGGAAAGCAGCGCCGGAAAGATCCTGATCTTCAAGGATGGTATGGCGGCAGATTACAGCGAGGAAGAAGCGACCCGGATCCTGTCCTGCTCTGAGGTGACTGCGCTTGTGGATATGAAGATGGGCGAGGCGGAAGCGACAGCCTGGGGCTGTGACTTAACCTACGATTATGTCAAGATTAACGCGGACTACCGCAGCTGACGCGAACCGGCGTTAGAACGATAAAACAGTCTCGCAGCGCCGCAAAAGGAAGCGTGCGCAGAAATGGGAGGAAAAAGTGGAAAAACCGGAAATGGAACAGATCATGAAAAAAGCGGAGGTGCTGATTGAAGCACTCCCCTATATCCAGAAATTCAACCGGAAAATTATCGTGGTAAAATACGGCGGCAGCGCCATGAGCAATGAAGAGCTGCAGAAAAACGTCATCAAGGACGTGACGCTGTTAAAGCTGGTAGGGTTTAAGCCGATCATCGTACACGGCGGCGGCAAGGCCATCAGCAAATGGGTGGCAAAAGCCGGCAAGGAGCCTGTTTTTGTCAACGGATTGCGCGTGACGGACGCTGAAACGATGGAAATCGCGGAAATGGTACTGGGGCGCGTCAACAAAAATCTGGTTGCAATGGTACAGGAGCTTGGCGTACCCGCAGCTGGCATCAGCGGCAAGGACGGCGGTCTTCTGCAGGTGGAAAAGAAATATTCCGATGGGAAGGATATCGGCTTTGTCGGCGATGTGACCAAAGTAAATCCCAAGATTTTATATGATCTGATCGACCGCGATTACCTTCCGATCGTAGCTCCGGTGGGCATGGATGAAAATTGCGAGACCTATAATATCAATGCAGACGACGCAGCGTGCGCGATCGCAAGGGCGGTCGGCGCGGACAAGCTCGTGTTCCTGACGGATGTAGAAGGTCTGTACAAGGACTTTTCTGATAAATCCTCTTTCATCTCCCGCATTACAGCAAGCGACGCGGAAGCGCTTGTCAGCAGCGGCGAGATCGGCGGCGGCATGCTGCCGAAGTTAAACAACTGTACGGCGGCAGTCAAAGGCGGCGTCAACCGGGTACATATCCTGGACGGCAGAATCCCCCACTGTCTGCTTTTGGAAATTTTTACAGATCATGGGATCGGAACGGCGATTGTCGGAGACGATGAGTAGGTTTAAAGCAGTGCAAAGCACCTTCGGTACAAAGTGCCTGCGGAATGGAGGAAACATGGGTGAATTGATGCAGCAGTATATCGACGAAGCCGAACAGGATCTTCTGCATACCTATAATCGGTATCAGGTCGTTCTGGATCGCGGCGACGGCGTATCTTTATATGATATAGAAGGAAAACGGTATTTGGATTTTGTGGCTGGTATCGCGGTGTTTGCCCTCGGCTATCATAATGCCGAGTACAATGATGCACTGAAGGCGCAGATCGACAAGGTCATCCACACCTCGAATTATTATTACAATGTTCCTGCGGTGGAAGCGGCAAGACATCTGAAAAAGGTTTCCCGGATGGACCGCGTGTTCTTCACCAACAGCGGTGCGGAGGCAATTGAGGGCGCGATCAAGGCGGCGCGGAAATATGCTTATTTAAAAGACGGCACGACGGATCATGAGATCATTGCCATGAACCATTCGTTCCACGGTCGGACGATGGGAGCACTGTCGGTAACCGGCAATCCGCATTATAGAGAGGCATTTGAGCCAGGAATCGGCAATATCCGGTTTGCCGATCTCAACGATTTTGACAGCGTGCTGGCATGTGTAAATGACAAGACGTGCGCAATTTTGCTGGAAACCGTGCAGGGAGAAGGCGGAATTTATCCGGTACAGGAGGACTTTCTGAAAAAAGTGCGCGCGCTGTGCGATGAAAAGGATATCCTGCTGATTCTGGATGAAATCCAGTGCGGCATGGGACGAACCGGCTATTGGTATGCGTGGCAGAAATACGGCGTAAAGCCGGATATCATGACGACGGCAAAAGCCCTTGGCTGCGGTGTTCCGGTAGGTGCATTTTTAATGACGGAAAAGGTCGGACAGCATTCGCTTACGGCAGGCGACCACGGTACAACCTACGGCGGCAACCCGCTGGCATGTGCAGCTGTGGCAAAGGTGCTGGAGCTGTTTGAAGAAAACAACATTCTGGAGCATGTGCGGGAGGTGTCGGCTTATCTGGAAGAAAAGCTGGACAGCCTAGCAGCAAAATATGATTTTATCACGGACAGAAGAGGCATGGGACTGATGCAGGGACTTGTCTTTGACCGTCCGGTTGCGCCTGTGATTAACGCAGCGCTGGAAAACGGTCTGATTCTGATCAACGCGGGAACAAATATTATCCGCTTCGTTCCGCCTCTTGTCATCACCGACGCAGATGTGGATGAAATGATCGAAATTCTGGATTCATGCCTGAAAACGTTTCAGGAGCAAAACGCGTAGCTGCCGGGAAACGGCGGCGCGGCAAAAAAGAAAGAAATGGAGAGGAACATGTCTTTTTACCCAAAACTGATCGGGGCGGTCTGCGGTGTCTGTGCTGCGGGGGCTTTGATTTATGCGGGCGTCTCTGCCATGGATAAGGCAGGCGTTTCTACGGACGGTATTTTGTCGTCCAAACCGACGCTGACGGTATGGTATACCGAGGAAAAACTGGAGGATTATCTTTCCGCGATGGCGCTTGAATATCAGGATGCGACCGGCGTGCGTGTTGTTCCGGTTTTGAAAAGCGGTCTGGAATATCTCGAGGCAGTAAACGACGCTTCCATCGCAGAGGAATCGATGCCGGATGTTTACCTGATCAGCAATGACGGACTGGAAAAAGCGTACCTTGCCGGGCTGGCGGTAAATGTGAAGGATCAGAATGCTGTCCTGAATACCGAAAATTTCCCGCAGACTGCACTGGACGCTGTGACCTATCAGGGACATGCGGTTGCTTATCCGCTGTATTTTGAAACCAGCGCGCTTGTATACAACCAGACGTATCTGGAGCAGGCGGCGGCAGAGCTGGAAACGGACGAGGTGTCCCTGATTCCGAAAACGATTGATGATATCCGGAATTTTGCGGATGAGTACAACGCGCCGGAAACGGTAGAATCGGTTTTCCGATGGGATGTATCTGATTTTTTCTATAATTATTTCTTTGCAGGAAATTATATCACCGTTGGCGGAAGCTGCGGGGATGATTCGTCCCGGATCAACATCTATAATCAGGATGCGGTTTACGGGCTTGCGGCGTACCAGAAGCTGAGTCAGTTTTTCTCGATCGATGCGGCGACTTCGAGCTACGACCAGGTTGTGCAGGATTTTTTGGATGGAAAGCTGGTTTATACGATCGCGACCACCGATATTCTGGATCGGGTTGTGCAGGCGAAGGCAGACGGAAGCTTTGCGTGGGAATACGGCGTAGCGTCCCTGCCGGATATCAGTGAAACGGTTTGCTCCCGCGGTATTTCCGTGACCGGAAGCATTGTTGTAAACGGCTACGGCAAGCATCAGGACGAGGCGGATAATTTCGCAGCATGGCTTTGCACGGACAGCGCGGATAAGCTGTTTGACCGCAGTACCCTTGTGCCTGCCAAAAAGAGCGCAGCGCAGCAGACGGAGGAGATGGCAGCGTTCTGGCAGGAATACAGCCAGACGGTTCCGGTGCCGAAGCTGATGGCGACTGCGAACTTCTGGGTACAGATGGAGATCGCGGAGACGAAAATCTGGGAGGGAGAAAACGTTTCGGACGTTTTAAAAGACCTGTCGGAAAAAATCATGACACAGGTAACCGGCACGCAGTACGTGGAAGAAGAATATATCGAAGTGCCTACGGAGACTCAAATCGATTACGCTGAGGGCGAAGAAGAATAAGAACGTGTATAAAAATCCAACCATAACGCATACTGTATTTCATACCGGACGCTGTCAGGGCGGACGGAAGAAGGAGGCTTGCAGGATGGTTGGATTTTTGATTGCAGTTTTATCCGGGGTTCTGATGAGCGTGCAGGGCATTTTCAATACACAGGTCACAAAAGCGTCGAGCATCTGGTCTGCGAATGTGTTTGTGCAGGCGACGGCGCTGCTGTCGTGCCTGGCAGTTTGGCTTGCAGCGGACCGGTCGAATCTGTTTGCCGTGTTTAGGAGCGAGCCGAAGTATCTGCTGCTTGGCGGCGTACTCGGCGCCGGGATTACCTGGACAGTGATTAAGGCAATGGCGATGCTTGGACCTGCAAGGGCGGTTCTGTTTATCGTGGTGGCGCAGATCGCGGCGGCGTACCTTGTGGAGCTGTTTGGGCTGTTCGGCGTTGAAAAAGCAGCGTGGGAGTGGAGAAAGGCGATCGGACTTGCTGTAGCGGCTGTCGGAATTGCCGTTTTTCAGTGGAAATAGCGCCCGGAATATGCTATCCTACCAGTAGTGAGAGGTCTGCAGAAGGAGCTGGATTTTGGTATCTGCAGCCATGAAATACAAGAGAGGATGTGTATTTGATTGTCTTATCAGACGTTATTTTTACAGCAGTCTTATCGGGACTGTACGAAACAGTATGAGGAAATTCTGCACAACCCGAACCTGCCGTTGTGGGATTATGTGGTGCTGACGGCTTCGAACGAGGCCCAGGCTCAGGCATATCGTGCGCAGATTTCCTACCGCTTAAAGCATCAGATGCTCCCGGAAAAGACGCACTATGCGGTGCTGCCCGATCCGGACGGCAAGCGCGTCGGAAGCGGCGGCGCGACTTTAAATGTGCTGCGGTATATCCGGGAGCATGCGGCGGGTAAGCAGAGTCCGGTTGCTGTGCCGCATGGTGCAGTGCAGGGTGACGGCGCAGCAGAGAGCAGGCAGTTAGCGTCTGCGCAGCCCGGCGAAGCAGCTTGCCACGCCTTTGACGGCAAGCGTATTCTGGTCATCCATTCCGGCGGGGACAGTAAGCGCGTGCCCCAGTATTCCGCCTGCGGCAAGCTCTTTTCCCCCGTGCCGCGGATTCTTCCAAACGGTCGCAGATCGACGCTGTTCGACGAATTTATGATTGCCATGTGCGGCGTTGCGGCGCGGATGAACGCCGGAATGCTTGTCTGCTCCGGGGATGTGCTGCTGCTGTTTAACCCGCTGCAGATCGATTTTTACGGAAAAGGCGCAGCGGCGCTGTCGATCAAGGAGCCTGCAGAAATCGGCAAAAACCACGGTGTATACAGACGGGACAGGGAAGGAAATGTCGGCGGATTTTTACATAAAAAGACCGTAGAGCAGCTGCACGAAATGGGTGCGGTGGACGAGCACGGGCATGTGGATATCGACACCGGCGCGGTTATGATGAGCGTAGACCTGCTCAATTCCCTTTATAGTCTGATCGACACAGAGGAAAAGTTTGCCGCCTGTGTCAACGAACAGGCGCGGCTTTCGTTTTATGCGGACTTTCTGTATCCACTGGCGTCGGATTCCACCCTGGAGCAGTATTATCAAGAGACGCCCGAGGGTGAGTTTACACCGGAGCTGAGAGCCTGCCGGGAAAAAATCTGGGCGGCGCTGCATCCCTATCAGATGAAGCTGATCCGGATGTCACCGGCGGCATTTATCCATTTTGGGACGACCCGGGAGCTGCTGCATCTGATGACGGAGGGGATGGAGCAATTTACGCATCTGGGCTGGCAGGCGCGGATCAACACCAACAGTCAGGAAAAAAGCTATGGGGCTGGAAACAGCTATATCAGTCTGCGTGCAGATGTTGGCGCGGGAAGCTATATCGAGGACAGCTATTTGCATCATGGTACGGTTGTCGGGGAGCGCTGCGTGATCTCCGGCGTGACGCTGGATGGACAGAGCGTTCCGGCGGATACGGTACTGCATGGGCTAAAGCTGCAGGACGGCAGGTTTGTTGTCCGGATGTACGGCGTTTGCGACAATCCGAAGGAAGCGGCATTATTTGGAAAAAAGATCGGCGAACCGTTGTGGACGGCGGCAGTTTATCCGATTCGAAATACGATTCAGGAAGCAGTATCTGCGACACTGCGTGCATATGAAGACGGTTTTCCAACACTGGAAGACGGGATTTCTTTAAAGGACAGCTTCAACCAGGCGGATGTGACGGCGATTTTGCCCTGGCAGGATAAGCTGGAGGATAAGGTAAAAATCGAATCCCTGTTGGAGGCCATCGACAAAAAGGATAATCTCCATGAGGCGGTGAAGGTGTTCAACGGGGAGATCAATGCGCGTGTAATCCGGCAGCTTTGCGGTCTGGCGGAAAAGCTGGACGAACAGGAGCTGTTTGAATTTTCCCGGAAAATCCGGATTTATTATGCGCTGTCCTGTCTGACGAAGCAGGATAAGTATCTTGACCTGTGCCTGGATACGATCCGAAACGCGATTCTTGTCGGGGCGGTGGCAGGGCTTTCCTACGATCCGACGGCAAAAATGGAGCAGGAGGAAGTGGTGGTACGCCTGCCCGTGCGCGTCAACTGGGGCGGCGGCTGGAGCGATACGCCTCCATATTGCATGGAGCACGGCGGAACGGTGCTGAATGCGGCGGTGAAGCTGGACGGACAGAATCCTGTCGAGGCAGTTGTGAAAAAGATTCCGGGCAATCAGATCGTGCTGGCCAGCGAGGACAGCGGTGCAGAGCAGGCATTTTCTGAAATCAGTCAGCTGCAGGATTCCAGCAATCCTTACGATCCCTTTGCCCTGCATAAGGCGGCGCTGATCGCCTGCGGCATCATTCCGTACCGGGAGCAGATTTCTGTCGAAGAGGTGACAAAAAATCTCGGCAGCGGGCTCTATTTGTCCACACAGGTGATTCATATCCCGAGAGGCAGCGGCCTCGGTACATCCTCGATTCTTGCGGGCGCATGCGTCAAGGCGATTTACCGGATGCTCGGAAAGGAGCTGTCCCAGGAGGAGCTGTACAACCGGGTCCTGTGCATGGAGCAGATTATGTCCACGGGCGGCGGCTGGCAGGACCAGGTGGGCGGGCTTGCGCCTGGAATCAAAATGGTGACCAGCGATGCGGCGATTATACAGGAAATCGGCTGCAGTCCATGCAGCATCAGCACAGAGACGCTGCAGGAGTTAAACGAGCGATTCTGCCTGATTTATTCCGGACAGCGCAGGCTTGCAAGAAACCTGCTGCGCGATATTGTAAGCCGCTATGTGAGCGGGAACCCGGATACGGTGGAGGTGCTTTATGAGATCCAGCGGATAGCGGTTTTGATGCGCTTTGAGCTGGAAAAGGGAAATGTAGACGGCTTTGCACAGCTCCTGAACCAGCACTGGGAGCTTTCCAGACGGCTGGATGGCGGCTGTACTAATACCTGTATTGATATGATCTTTAGTTCCGTGGAGGATCTGATCGACGGAAAGATGATCTGCGGCGCAGGCGGCGGAGGTTTTTTACAGGTTATCCTGAAAAAAGGCGTGACTGCGGAACAGGTGCAGAAGCGTCTGAGAGAGGTATTCCAGGACAGCGGCGTGGAGGTATGGCGCTGCAGCCTGGTGTGATGACAGCGCGTGCGGCGAAAATACGGCGTGGCAGGCGCGCTGCTGCAGAATAAGTTTAAGGGGATATTCGATATGTTGAAGGGAATTTCACCACTGATTTCACCGGAGCTGTTAAAGGTTCTTGATGAAATGGGACACGGAGACGAGATCGTGCTGGCGGATGCGAACTTTCCGTCCAGCAGCATCGGACAACGGGTGATCCGGGCGGATGGAATCGGTACGGCAGAGCTTTTGGCGGCGATTTTGCCGTTGTTTCCGCTGGATCAGTACGATCCCGAGCATTTCGTCCTGATGGAGGTCGTGCCGGGAGATACGGTTGTACCGGTGATCTGGGAGGCTTATAAGGCTCTCCTGAACTATTATGAGCCGGAAACAGAGGTGCATAAGATCGAGCGGTTTGCCTATTACGAGCGCGCCAAAAAGGCGTACTGCGTGGTAGCGACCGGAGAAAAAGCTCAGTATGCCAACATTATTTTGAAAAAGGGTGTTGTGAAGTAGGGGCTGGAAAAAGATTGGCGGGTGTATGCACAGCCTGCTTTTGCAAGTGGCGGCGAAGTGAAGGTCGTAGAGGGAGATGTAAACGGAGAGTAGTAGTTCCGGCTGGCTATGCGGTGCAGACGCTTCTGAATCAGGAAGGATACAGTGGATTTTTATACCTGAGCGCAGTTTTCGGTGCAGTGCCGGAAGAAGCATAATAGATGGAAAAGTCGCCCAGGGCGGAAGCTGCCACCGTCCTGCGGCGGTTTGTGGAGATCGTCATCGATCCGCAGACCGCAAAGGGATGGCACAGAAGAACAGCGGAAAATAGAGATAAGTAAAAAAGAGCTCCTGTTGGAACCATGCCAGGAAAGCAAGTGTGGTTTCCAACAGGAGCTTTTTTATTCATGACAATAGAATGCTCGCAGAGCGTGCATTCTATTGTATTTGGTATGCGCTGTAAGCGCGTTAGTTTGCATTTCCATCATCGACAGGGACATTGTCGGCTGCGCTGCCGTCGGAAGACGGTGCAGCTGCGGCAGACTGTGTCTGGACAGAGGTTTGTGCGGCATTTAACTGATTGATCTGTGCGTTGAGGCTGTCGATGCGGCTCTGTGCCTCGTCAACAGCGCTCTGTGCAGCCGCTTTTGCATTGTCATCGGCAGCCGCTGCAAGCGCTTGATCTGCAATCGCCTTATCCTCTACCGCGGTCTGGAGCTGCTGCTGCAGGCTTACGAGCAGAGCTTCGTACTGTGCAGAGTTGCTGCGCAGCTGAAGCTCGAGCCGTTCCTGCTCGATGATCTGATCTGCACCGGGGGTTGTCATGAAGACGGAGCTGTGCTCGCAGACCCTCTGGGAATCCTCGGAGGTCACCTGACCGGTCAGGATACGTTCGTTTTCCGGAAGCATTTCCAGAGTACCCTCCGTTGCAAAGGGGCAGGCATCTGCTGCGGGAAGACCGCTGTAGGCGCAGACACTACCCTGATAGTGTACGTCACAGGTTTCGGTCGGAACCGTATCTGCAGCAAAATATTCTGTCTTTAAGGTTTCACCGCAGAGTGCGGTCGGCAGCTTACCAGACTGCGCGCAGACAGTCTGAGCGACGATATCGGCAGGCTGGGAGAAGGATTTGTTTTCCAGACCTTCATGCACCTGACTCATGACTGCTTTCCAGAGCTTCTTTGCAAGGCTTCGTTCCTCGCCCTTGCGCAGCTTTGTGTTGTTGTCATAACCTGTCCAGGTCGTACAGGTGTAGTACGGTGTGTAGCCGGAGAACCAGATATCGTTATAATCGGACGTCGTACCGGTTTTACCGGCGATGGACATACCGCCGAAGTTGACAGCAGTACCGGTACCGGAGGTGACAACATCCTGCATTGCGCTCGTTAAGAGGAATGCGGTGGAGGGCTTGATGACCTGCGTACCCTCGGTGCTGGTGTTATCCAAAATAACGTTGCCGTCGTGATCTTTTACAATCGTATACAGCTTGGGTCTGATATACTGCCCGCCGTTTGCGATGGTGGCATAAGAGGCGTTTAATTCGATGTTTTTTACACCGTATGTGATACCGCCAAGGGCGAGGGCCTGCTGGACGTCGGAGAAAATCTTGCCGTTTTTCTCTACGCCGTCTACCAGCGTGGTAAAGCCGAATTTCTGTAAATATTCATAGCCAAGACGGGGAGTGATCTGCGTCAGGACCTTTACCGTAACGATATTTAAGGAGTCCCGGATACCATCCCGCAGGGAACAGATGCCGCGGTAGCCGCTGGAATACCAGTTGGATACCGGTCTGCCATTGTCATAGTTGAAGGGACCATCGACCTCGACATCCGCGAGAGTCATGCCGGCGCTGTCCAGCGCGGGCGCGTAGGTGGAGACGATCTTAAAGGTGGAACCCGGCTGACGGACCGCATCGGTGGAGCGGTTCAGGGTCAGGTTTCCTTCCTTGGTGCCGCGGCCGCCGATCATGGCAACGACATAGCCCGTGGACTGATCCTCAATCGTTAAGGAAATCTGGGGCTGGGGCGACAGGGTGATGGATTCGCCGATAATTTCCGCACTGTCGGGAATCGTAGCAGCCTTATAAGCCTCGATCGCTTCATTCGCCTCTTCCTGAGAGCTGTACAGGAGGTTGAAGTTTTTGTCGCCGTTTTCCTGATAATAGGATTTGTACTTTTCCGAGCTGATGTTGACGATGCCGCCTTCCTCCTCAGAATCAGGATCGCGGTAGGTCAGCTGGTAGCTTAACAGCCAGCGCGTGCCGTCCGGATAGAGGGATTCGTCAGAAGCAACGGAGTCACAGATCGCCTGAATATCGGGATCCATGGCGGAGAAAATGCTCAGACCGCCGGAATAAACCATGACGTAAGCCTGGGTTTCGGTATAGCCGGCTGCGATCAGGTCTTCGGTTACGGCTTCTTTGACTGCATCCGCATAGTAAGAGTCTACGGAAGAATCTCCGCCGACTTCGAGGTTGGCGGTCTGGATTCTGCGGTATAAGCTGTCAGTATCCGATTCCGCCTCGTCGTACTGCGCCTGTGTGATATAGCCCTGCTCAAGCATGTTGGTCAGCACCTTTTCACGGCGATCCTGGTTTTTGTCAGGATGGGTCAGCGGATTATACTTGGACGGGTTCTGGGTGATTCCGGCGATGGTCGCGCATTCGGAAAGGCTTAACTCCCAGACGTTTTTATTGAAATAACGCTTGGAGGCAGCCTGTACGCCCAGCGTGTTCTGGCCCAGGTTGATCGTGTTCATGTATTGTTCCAGGATCTTGGATTTGTCGTTGGTATCTTTTTCCAGCTGAATCGCAAGATACTGCTCCTGGACTTTTCGCTTGATTCGTTCGCCCAGCGTCTTTTCCTGAGTCCAGGTCGTCAGAACGGTATTTTTGATCAGCTGCTGGGTGATGGTGCTGGCACCCTCCTGCCGTTTGAAGCCGGTCTTTACGGCGGTTACGCCGGCACGGAGAATCCCCATGATGTCGATACCGTTGTGCTGGTAAAAACGCTCATCCTCGATGGCGACAAAGGCGTTTGCCAGATCGGTGGGAATCTGATCCATCGTAACGGGGACACGGTTGGAGTCCTCGGCGATCAGCTTCGCCATCTGGTTTCCCTTGCTGTCATAAATAAAGGAAGAGTATCGGGTGGGAGTTGCATCCTCCAGTGTGATGGTAGGTGCAGAATCTATAATCCCCTTGAAAACCCCCAGTCCGGCGCAGATGCCGATAATCCCGATTGCAATGACGCATAAAAGCAGCACCTTGGAAAAGGTGAGCAGGCATTTGCGTCCGAGCTTCGAAGATGTGGACTGGAGTGCTTTCTTTTTCTGTTTTACACTCTTTTTGCCATAATTCATGCAATGAAACCTCCTTGGTTTTGGACATTACCTCCCCTGATTATAGCAAAATCGGGCAGGTAAATAAAGGTTTTTCTGCCATATTAAGATATTGTTCACAAAAAGAAATGCTGTTATACTGGTTGGGAAGCGGGAAACGCCTGTCAGCGGACAGATGAGAAACCGCAGGGCAGCTGTAGAATGGAGAATTTTTATGGAAGAAAAAGAAACGGTCAGGGAGCCTTACCGGATGGTGCTGGAGGGCGGTCAGGCAGAGCTGGTGGAAAAAAAATCGCGCTTTATCGCAAACGTCCGTCCGGTCGAATCCGAAGCAGAGGCGGTTGCGTTTATTGATGAGATGAAGAAAAAATACTGGGACGCCCGGCATAATTGCTCGGCGTTTGTCATCGGCACGAAAGCGGAGCTGACGCGCTGCAGCGACGATGGCGAGCCCTCCGGGACGGCGGGACGTCCGATGCTGGAGGTGCTTTTAGGCGAGGGCGTAAGAAACGTCGCAGTCGTTGTGACGCGGTATTTCGGCGGCGTGCTGCTGGGCACCGGCGGACTGGTGCGCGCCTATTCCGGCGCTGTAAAAGAAGGAATTGCCGCGTCCAAAATCGGGACGATGCGTTACGGCGTCCGTTTAAAAATCTGCACAGACTATAATGGAATCGGAAGGATTCAGTACATCCTGCGCCAAAACGGTCTGGAAGCGGAGGACACGGTTTACACGGATCAGGTGGAGCTGACGGTGCTGCTTGCGGCAGAGTGTGTGCCCGGATTGAAAAAAGAAATTACAGAGGCAACCGCAGCGAAGGCTGGCATCGAAGAGGTGGAGAAGCTGTATTTCGTGGCGGCAGAGCACAGTTGAAATAGAAACGGAGAAAAGGTATGAAATTGATTTCATGGAATGTGAATGGGCTTCGCGCCTGTATGACAAAGGGCTTTATGGATTTTTTCAACGAGGCGGACGCCGATATTTTCTGTTTGCAGGAGACGAAGCTTCAGGCGGGGCAGATCGAGATGAAGCTGCCGGGCTATGAACAGTTCTGGAATTATGCGGAGAAAAAGGGCTATTCCGGGACGGCGATTTTTACAAAGCAGAAACCTCTGTCGGTCGCATACGGCATCGGAATCGAGGAACACGATCACGAGGGCAGAGTAATCACGCTGGAATACCCGGACTATTATGTGGTTACAGTGTATACACCCAATTCCCAGGACGGTCTGGCTCGGCTGGATTATCGGATGAAATGGGAGGACGACTTTTTCGCGTATTTGAAGAAGCTGGAAGAGAACAAGCCGGTGATTTTCTGCGGAGATTTGAATGTTGCGCACAAGGAGATTGATTTAAAGAACCCGAAAACCAACCGTAAAAACGCGGGCTTTACGGATGAAGAGCGCTCAAAGATGACAAAGCTGCAGGAGAATGGCTTTATCGATACGTTCCGGTATTTTTATCCGGATCAGGAGGGCATCTATTCCTGGTGGTCGTACCGCTTCCAGGCGCGCAGCAAAAATGCTGGATGGAGAATTGATTATTTTATGACGTCAGAAAGTTTGAAAGACAGACTGGAGGATGCGAAGATCGACACAACGGTTCTGGGATCGGATCACTGCCCGGTGGAGCTGATTTTGAAGGATTAAAAAATTTCTGCTGGGGATAAAAATGTGAAAAATTTTGGAATTAGTTGATATTCCAGGATGTTTTGTGTATAATATAAATACCAAGAGAAAACTCTCTTCCTGGAAACAGGACACGAAGCATAAGGTGTTTGCTTCCGTTGCACTGGCAACGTTAAAACTTTGCATTTACTCTTCAGCCAGAGAATAATAAGGTCGGACGGGTGAAAGGCTCGTAAAGTGGTGGCAAAGCACCGGAACGAAACCAGTTTTGCAGGTAAAATGGAGAAACCTTTGATACAAAGGTTTCTCTTTTACGTTAAGGAGAATAATGAAATACGGCATAAAAAACGAAAAAATATTGACGTCGGAAGAGGTGTTGGCGATCCTGCATCGCAGTGCCGTCCGATATTCCGAATATGCTGATACGACACTGCTATTTCTGTTTCGGGAAAAGAAAACGGAAGGTTATAATTTTTATGAGGTCAGATTTGGAAAGCATAATTTCATGCACCTGGCGGGAATGAAAAGTGAAATGTTCAATGCGGTCGAATTTTATGAAGCATGTCTGAATGGAATGGTGACACAAAAGGCATGCACTCCGCGGAGAGACAGGAAAACGATGTATTCCAAGCTGGCTGTTTTGGAGCAGATGTTGGATTTACGAAACAGCAAATGTTATAAAATTGGAGAAAAAGATTTAGTAACACGCGAGAATGATTTTGAAATGGCTACCGGAAATGCGAACGGAGTCATTGGGTATGATGCGCGCATAAAAATAAAAGGAAGCGATAAAGTGGACAGAGCCAAAGCGGCGATTCCGACCACTTTACTGAACGCTCCGATCACAGCATATTGCTCCAGACCAGACAAGATTATGTTTATTCTGCAAAAATCAGATAGGGAAAATACATATAGCAGATTGTTTTATGAAATCAAAAAAGGGCTGTTTCAAACCGAAAAGGAAAGAATTAAGGAACAGTTAAAGATAGATTTATAGTAGTAAAAAAGGAACTTTTAGAAATAGCGCCCTAAAAATAGAACCTTTCAAATTTCCTTATGGAAATTTGAAAGTAGCGCAAAAAAGAGAGCCGCAAGGCTCTCTTTTTTGCGCTACTTGTTCTGGATTGCAGCACGCTTGCGCATGGTGTGATCCAGGATTTTTTTACGGATTCTGAGAGACTTTGGAGTTACCTCCAGAAGCTCGTCTGTGTCGATGAAGTCCAGTGCCTGCTCCAGGCTTAAAATGCGCGGAGGGGAAAGGCGCAGGGCATCGTCGGCGCTGGAAGAACGGGTGTTAGTCAGCTTCTTGGTCTTGCAGACATTGACTTCGATGTCTTCACTGCGACCGGTCTGACCGATAACCATTCCGGCGTAAACCTTTTCACCGGCTCCGATAAACAGTGTGCCGCGCTCCTGTGCATTGAACAGACCGTAGGTGATGGCATCGCCTGCCTCGAATGCGATCAGGGAGCCCTGCTTACGGTACTGGATATCGCCCTTGTAAGGCGCATAGCTGTCAAATATAGCGTTCATAATACCGTTGCCCTTGGTGTCGGTCATGAACTCACCACGGTAGCCGATCAGACCGCGGGAAGGAATCATGAATTCCAGGCGGGTCGTGCCGCTGTGGCCGGGGGTCATGTTGACCAGTTCGCCCTTTCTCTGACCGAGCTTTTCGATAACGTTTCCGGCAAACTCTTCCGGAACATCGATATATACCTGCTCCATAGGCTCGAGCTTGTGACCCTTTTCATCATAATGGTACAGAACCTCAGCCTTGCTGACTGCAAACTCATAGCCCTCACGGCGCATGTTCTCGATCAGGACGGACAGATGCAGCTCGCCGCGTCCGGACACTTTAAAGCTATCGGTGGAATCTGTTTCTTCCACGCGAAGGGAAACGTCAGTATTTAATTCGCGGAACAGACGCTCTCTCAAATGACGGCTGGTGATGAATTTTCCTTCTTTGCCGGCAAGGGGAGAGTCGTTTACCATGAAGTACATTGCAATGGTAGGCTCGGAAATTTTCTGGAACGGAATTGCGTTGGGCGCATCGGGAGAGCAGAGCGTGTCTCCGATGTGCAGGTCTGCAATACCGGAAATTGCAACGATGGAGCCGATACCCGCCTCGCGGACTTCTACTTTATTCAAACCGTCAAACTCATAAAGCTTGCTGACCTTTACGCGCTTGGTGGAGTCGGGATCGTGATGGTTGACGATGACAACCTCCTGATTGACGGAAACCTTGCCATTATCCACTTTGCCGACGCCGATTCTGCCGACGTATTCGTTGTAGTCAATGGTACTGATCAACAGCTGCAGACCAGCATCCGGGTCGCCCTCAGGAGCAGGGATGTAGTCCAGGATCGTGTCGAACAGAGGCTTCATATCCTTATTCTTAACGGTTAGGTTCGTCGTCGCACTGCCGTTTTTCGCGGATGCGTAAACAAAGGGGCAATCCAGCTGCTCGTCAGTAGCATCCAGCTCTAAGAACAGCTCCAGAACTTCATCCTGTACTTCCAGCGGACGCGCTTCGGGACGGTCACACTTGTTGATGCAGACGATAACGGGAAGCTGCAGTTCCAGGGCTTTGCGCAGAACGAAACGGGTCTGCGGCATGGGACCTTCGAATGCGTCTACAACGAGGATAACGCCGTTTACCATTTTCAGGACACGTTCTACCTCGCCGCCGAAATCGGCATGTCCGGGAGTGTCGATGATATTGATCTTTGTGCCGTTGTAGGTAACGGCTGTATTTTTAGAAAGGATGGTGATACCGCGTTCGCGCTCGATGGCATTGGAGTCCATCACACGTTCTGCCACTTCCTGATTGGCACGGAACACACCGCTTTGCTTTAACAGCTCATCAACCAGCGTGGTTTTGCCGTGATCGACATGGGCGATAATGGCAACGTTTCTCACGTCTTCTCTTTTCTGTCTCATTTTTTCCTCACATTCCGCCGCCAAAGCGGCTTGTACTGCGGCATTCCGTCCGCGTATTTCATCATTTCCGGGTTTAAACGGTACAAGTATAGCACCGCTTTTTTTCTGATGCAACCATTAAAACGCCCAAAGAGCTGTTTTTCGACACAAAAATAAGGAAAAAACTGCCGGAAGCGGGCGCAGATGTCGGGAAAAGGAGAATTGTGCGCCTCCGTATATTCATAAATTAGGAAGAAACCCCATAAAATGGAATTACATGACAGGAAAAAATTCTTGTAACAAGAAGGGAGAACTTTAAAATGACAGATAAGGTAATTGAAAACAACCAGGCAGCAGTAATGGGCAAAATTATCAGCGGATTTACGTTTAGCCATGAGATTTTCGGTGAAGGCTTTTACATGATGGATGTGGAAGTCGCGCGGCTGAGCGAATCCTATGATATCATCCCGGTTATGGTATCGGAGCGCCTGATCGACGTGGATGCGAATTACGAGGGGGAATATGTGAGCATTTACGGACAGTTCCGTTCGTATAACCGCCATGAAGAACGCAGGAATAAGCTGATTTTATCTGTGTTTGCAAGGGAGATCACATTCGTGGATGAGTTGGAGGAAAGTGCGCGGACAAACCAGATTTATCTGGACGGTTATATCTGTAAGGAGCCGGTTTACCGTAAGACGCCGCTGGGGCGGGAGATCGCGGATGTGCTGCTGGCGGTCAACAGACCTTACGGAAAATCGGATTACATTCCCTGCATCTGTTGGGGCAGGAATGCCAGATATGCAGGCAGCTTTGAGGTTGGCGCCCATTGTGCGGTATGGGGACGGATCCAGAGCCGGGAATATATGAAAAAGCTTTCCGAGGATCAGCTGGAAAAGCGTATCGCTTATGAGGTATCGGTCAGCAAGCTGGAGCGGATGGACTGATATAGTTGCAGATTAGGGTAAGGTATGCTAGAATATCGACATCATACAATATATCTGCGGCATCAAATGTTTACGAAAAGACAAATCGGGAAAGGAATTCCGACTATGGGCAGAGTTCAGATTTTTACAGGGGACGGCTATGGAAAAACGATGGCGGCACTCGGGGAAGCGTTGATTGCTGCCGCATCCGGCAAACGTGTAGTAGTGATTCAGTTTTTGAAGGGGAGAGGCCTGAAGGATTCTACATTTGAGCGGCAGCTGGAACCGGAGATCAAAATCTTCCGGTTTGAAAAATCGGATGCTGACTTTTTATCTCTTCCGGAAGATAAACAGAGGGAAGAAGCACAGAATATTCGAAATGGTATCTGCTTTGCGAGAAAGGTGCTGACCACTGGTCAATGCGACCTGTTGGTACTGGATGAGGTGCTGGGGCTTGTGGACTGCGGGATCGTGCAGGAGCAGGAGTTGAGAGAGCTGATCTTTCTGCGCGGTGCAGATACGGATGTGACATTGACCGGAATTCGGATGTGTGACAGCCTTTTGGGAATCGCTGACCATGTATCTGACATCGAACAAATTAAATAAAAACAGACCCGCGCTGGATGGAGCTTCTCTACAGCGCGGGTTTTGTTTTTCCCTGTTGATTGACAGTCAAGGCGCAGGGTGCTATGATAATTCTATATAAAATCTGTTAGAAAGCAAGGCGGCCGGACGGCTCGCAAGGAGGTTTATATGGCAATTTTTGAAGGTGCCGGAGTAGCGATTATCACCCCGTTTCATACGGATGGTTCGATTGATTATGATAAATTTGGCGAAGTGATTGAACAGCAGATCGCAAATCAGACAGACGCGATCATTGTGTGCGGTACAACCGGTGAATCTGCGACGATGACGCATGAGGAGCATCTGGATGTGATCCGCTATTGTGTGGAGAAGGTGGCACATCGGATTCCTGTTGTGGCAGGAACCGGCTCGAACTGCACGGAGACGGCGGTTTATCTTTCCCAGGAAGCGGAGAAGATCGGTGCAGACGGGCTGCTTGTTGTAACTCCTTACTACAATAAAGCGACTCAGAATGGTCTGTATCAGCATTTTAAGATGGTTGCGGATTCTGTAAAGCTGCCGATCCTGTTATATAACGTTCCGTCCCGTACCGGTACGACGCTGCAGCCGGAGACGATCGTGCGCCTGTGCAGGGATGTGGAAAATATCGTCGGTGTCAAGGATGCAACGGGGAATATCAGCCAGACAGCTCATCTCATGAGCATCGCAGATGGCTGTGTGGATCTCTATTCCGGTGAGGATGCGATTATTGTTCCGATGCTTTCTCTGGGAGCAAAGGGCGTGATTTCTGTTTTGTCAAATGTTGCGCCGCAGGAAACACACCAGATCTGTAGCCTTTATTTTGAAGGAAAGGTAAAAGAAAGCTGTGAGCTGCAATTAAAGGCAGTTCCCCTTGTAGAAGCGCTTTTCTGTGAAGTGAACCCGATCCCGGTCAAGAAGGCGATGCAGTTAAAGGGCATGTGCACCGGAACCCTGCGGATGCCGCTGACAGAGATGGAAGAGGCAGATGCGGCAAGACTGGAACGTGAAATGAAAAAATTTGGTGTATTATAAGGGCTTTTTGACAGGCCGGGACATAAAGTGCTCCGGTCTGTTTTACATTTCAGGATTGCGAGGGTTACAGCAGAGCAATCTACAGAGAGGAAATCCAGGTTCAAAACAAGGAGGATAACATGGTCAGAGTAATTATGCACGGCTGCAATGGCCGCATGGGACAGGTCATTACGGAGATGATCGCAAAGGAAGCAGAGATGGAGATCGTTGCGGGGGTGGATGTGAGTGATTCTGTCCATAATACCTATCCGGTATTTAAAACCCTGAAGGACTGCGATGTAGAAGCGGACGTTGTGATCGATTTTGCAAATGCAAAAGCAGTGGACGGGCTGCTGGATACCTGCGTCGCAAAAAGCCTTCCCTGTGTTTTATGTACGACCGGACTTTCGGAAGAACAGCTTGCGCATGTCAAAGAGGCTTCCGGCAAGGTTGCGATCCTGCGCTCTGCAAATATGTCCATGGGTATCAACCTTTTGATGAAGCTGTTAAAGGATGCGGTTCCGGTGCTGGCAGCGGCAGGCTATGATATGGAAATCGTGGAAAAGCATCATAACCAGAAGCTGGATGCTCCCAGCGGCACGGCGATTGCGCTGGCGGACGTCATGAATCAGGCGGCTGGCGGCGATTACGAATATGTTTACGACAGATCGACCCGCAGGGAGAAGCGCCCGGAAAAGGAAATCGGTATTTCTGCAGTGCGCGGCGGGACGATTGTCGGCGACCATGACGTGATTTTTGCAGGTCAGGATGAGGTAATTACCTTTTCCCATATGGCATATTCCAGAAAGCTGTTCGCAACAGGCGCAGTTTCCGCGGCAAGGTTCCTGGCAGGTAAGCCTGCAGGTATGTACGATATGAGCCGCGTGATCGAGGGAAAATAAGACAGAAAGCAACTGTTGACGGTGAAACTGGGGGAGCCGCCAGGCGGCAGATAGAGAGGGTATATGGATAATAATTTTGAGTACAGGGTTTATTTGAAAAGCTTGTCGAAGCAGTTTCCGACCATTGCGGACGCTGCGACGGAGATTATCAACCTGCAGGCGATTTTGAGTCTGCCCAAAGGCACGGAGCATTTCCTGACAGATATTCACGGAGAGTACGAGCAGTTTAACCATGTGTTGAAAAACGGCTCCGGATCCGTGCGCAGAAAGATCGACGAGGAGTTCGGCAACACGCTGAGTGTCAAGGACAAAAGAAGCCTTGCAACGCTGATTTATTATCCTCAGGAAAAGCTGGAGCTGGTCTGTCAGGAGGAAGCGGATCAGGATGTGCTGGAGGATTGGTTCAAGATCACGATTCACCGGCTGGTGCAGATGACCAAACGCGTTTCTTCCAAATATACCCGCTCCAAGGTGCGCAAGGCGCTGCCCCACGATTTTTCCTATGTCATCGAAGAGCTGATTACCGAAAAAGAAGAAATTCAGGACAAAGAGCTTTACTACAACGAAATTATCAATACGATTATCCGGATCGGCAGGGCACCGGAATGTATTATTGCGCTCTGCAACCTGATTCAGCGCCTTGTCATCGACCACCTGCATATCGTCGGCGATATCTATGACCGCGGCAAGGGACCTCATGTCATCATGGATACCCTGAGTGCATATCATTCTGTGGATATCCAGTGGGGAAATCACGATATTGTGTGGATGGGTGCAGCCAGCGGGCAGACGGCATGTATGGCGACGGTACTGCGGATTTCCGCCCGTTACGGCAATCTGGACACGCTGGAAGAGGGCTATGGTATTAACCTGATCCCCCTGGCGACTTTTGCACTAAAGACCTATGAAAATTCGGACTGCAGCGTATTTTCCATCAAATACGGGGCAGATTACGATGTCAAGGACTTAAAGCTCGACATGATGATGCACAAGGCGATCGCCATCATTCAGTTCAAGCTGGAGGGACAGCTGATCCTGGCACATCCGGAATATCACATGGATGACCGGCTGCTGCTGGATAAGATCGACTTTGAAAAAGGAACTGTCCGCATCGGAGATAAGGAATATGAAATGCTGGATTCTGATTTTCCGACTGTCGATCCGAAGGATCCGTATCGTCTGACGGCAGAGGAGGAGCAGGTAGTAGAACGCCTGCGGCATGCCTTTGTTCATTGCGAGAAGCTCCAGAAGCATGTGCGCTTCCTGTTTGCCAAGGGCAGCATGTATAAGATCTTTAATTCCAATCTGCTCTATCATGGCTGTGTGCCGATGGACGAAGACGGAAATTTTGAACAGATCAATGTGTACGGCAAGCTCTGCAGCGGCAAAAAGCTTTACGAGGTGCTGGAAACCTATGCCCGCAAGGGATATTACTCTCAGGATAAGGAAGAACGCAGAAAAGGGCGCGATACCCTCTGGTATATCTGGGCGGGTCCGAAGTCTCCGGTATTCGGCAAGGATAAAATGGCGACCTTTGAGCGATATTTCATCGCAGATAAGGAAACACATAAGGAAACGAAAAACGCTTATTATCGCCTGTATGATAACGAAGAGATTTTAAATAAGATCCTGCGGGAATTCGGACTGGATGAGCATCGTTCCCATATTATTAACGGTCATGTTCCGGTGGAGATCAAGCGTGGGGAGACGCCGATCAAATGTAACGGAAAGTTACTGATTATCGATGGCGGCTTTTCCAAGGCTTATCAGGGAAAGACTGGAATCGCAGGCTATACCCTTGTTGCCAATTCTCACGGCATGAATCTGGTAGAGCACAGGCCCTTCGTTTCCGCAGAGGATGCGATCCGGAACGAAACGGACATGGTATCGGACAATATCCTGATCGAAACGGCGAAACGAAGAATTCTTGTGGCAGATACGGATATCGGACGCGAGTTAAAGGAGAGTATCGGGCATCTGGAAAAGCTTCTGAACGCTTATCGGGATGGTATTCTGATCGAAAAAGGAATCTGACCGGACAGACGCCATATCGTCCGGGTGTTTGGTGGACTTTTTGCTCTGACAGGAGGAAGCCTGCAGAATGATGCCTGTAAGCAGCAACAGGAGGATGGGACGGATGGGATAATTGCGTTTCATGAAATTCCTCGTTTCTGGGTGGATGCTGGTACATCGTTTTCGAAATAGCTATACCACTCACTTGCCTGTGAATCCGATTGCACAGGTATAAAAGCCTCAGCGTAGCCCGCTACGCCTGCGTTTTTATACCTGCACACTCGAATCCACATCCTACGTGATTGGTATAGTTATTTACGAAACGCTGTACTAGGTTGAACAATAAGCGTGATCGCTTATGCTTCTCACAGCGATTCATGACAATAGAATGCACGCGGTTTTTTTGCACAAAGCGCCTGCGGAATAGGGATTAAAATGCGGGACGCAGCGGCAGTGCCTGTATGCAGTATCTGCATGAAGACGGATTTTATACCCGGCGCGAAGCAGAATGTCCGGTTGGTTGGAGCATGAACAGCGCCGCAGACAGCGGCAGAATGGGAGTATCATGGAATTAAGACCCTGTATTGACATTCATAACGGCAAGGTAAAGCAGCTGGTGGGCGGCAGCATTCAGGATCAGGGAGACTCTGCCCAGGAGAATTATATTTCCAGCCAGGATGCGGCGTGGTACGCACGCCTGTTTCAGGAAAAAGGCTTGAAAAATGGTCATGTCATTCTGTTAAACAGCAAAGACAGCGCTTATTACGAGCAGACCAGGCAGCAGGCACTTTCTGCGCTGCAGGCATATCCGGGCGGACTGCAGGTCGGCGGCGGGATCACCGCAGAAAATGCCCGGGAGTATCTGGATGCAGGTGCATCCCATGTCATTGTGACATCCTATGTATTTCGAAATGGTGATATTTCATTTGAAAATCTGAACCGCATGATGGATGCTGTCGGCAAAAAGCGTCTGGTTCTGGATCTGAGCTGCCGCAAGAAAGACGGGAAGTATTATATTGTGACGGATCGCTGGCAAACCTATACGAGGGTCGCGCTTTCGGAAGAAATTCTGACGATGCTGTCTTCTTTCTGCGATGAATTCCTGATTCACGGAGTGGATGTGGAGGGAAAACGCAGCGGAATCGAGCAGGAGCTGATCGGGCTGCTGGGAAAATGGAACCGGATTCCGATCACCTACGCCGGAGGCATCCGCAGCTTGGAAGATATCGAACAGATTCGAAAAGCCGGACAGAATAAAATTCATGTCACAGTCGGCAGCGCGCTGGACTTGTACGGCGGAGACCTGTCGTTTGAAAAAGTGCTGGCGGCGTGTGAACAGTAATGATGTAGAGGCGCAGTTTGCCTGCGCCATTTGCAAAATCCCGTCTTGGATGCTTCCCGCTGTGCTGCAGGAGGAAATTGGAAAAATTTCAAACTGGGGATTGACTTTTTGACTGTAGTGAGGTACAGTATAGAAAACAAAGAGAAACCGATGAGAAAGAGGAGTACTCAGAGTCGCGAACATTACAGAGAGCTGCAGGCGGTGGGATTGCAGTATGGGAACATTTGAGGAATGGACTTTCGAGGCTGGCCCCGAACCAACAGTAGGTGCCGGCGGGATCCGGACCCGTTATCCGACCGGCGCATATGATAGTATGTGAACAGAGTGGACTGAAACAGTCAATTTGAGTGGCACCGCGATAATGAAACATTACCGTCTCAAGCAAAATGCTTGAGGCGGTTTTCGTTTGTATGGGAATAAATTCCCAGACAAACGAAGCCCTCCGGGCGGGAAGCTTCTCAAGCCACCACACTCGCACCCCCTTCCTTTTCTTCTTTGTTTCAATCAACGTTTTTTAGAAAAGGAGAACAACACAATGAAAAAGAAAGCAATGGCACTTACCGTAGCAGCAATGATGGCAGCAGCAATGATCACAGGATGCGGACAGATCGCAGCAACCACTGTTGAGACCGCAGCAGACACAACCGTACAGACAGAAGAGAGCACCGCTGATACGGAAAGCACAGTAGCAGATACAGCGGCGGCAGACGGCGAAAGCTACACAATCGGTATTTCCCAGTTCGCAGAGCACGGCTCTCTGGACAACTGCAGAACCGGTTTCCTGGAAGGCTTAAAAGAAGCGGGCATCGAAGAGGGCGTGAACCTGACGGTTCTGTTTGACAATGCGCAGGCAGACACCGCGACAGCGAGCATGATTTCTGATAACTACGTTTCTCAGAAAGTGGATCTGATCTGTGCGATCGCAACTCCGTCCGCAATGAGCGCATACAATTCCTGCCTGGACAGCGATATTCCTGTTATTTACACCGCTGTATCCGATCCGGTCAGCGCAGGACTTGCAAAAGAAGATAAGACACCGGAGGGCAACATCACCGGTACCGCAGATACGCTTCCGGTAGAAGCACAGCTGAAAATGATCCGCGAGGTGCTTCCGGATGCAACAAAGATCGGTATCCTGTATACAACAAGCGAAGCAAACTCTCTGAGCACGATTGAAACCTACAAAGAGCTGGCTGACGATTACGGCTTTGAAATCGTAGAATCCGGCATCAATACACTGGCAGACGTCGATATGGCAGCGGCTGACCTCGCAGCAAAGGTAGACTGCATTTCCAACCTGACAGACAATACCGTAGTACAGGGTCTGCAGACCGTTCTGGCAAAAGCGAGCGCAGCGGGCATCCCGGTATTTGGTTCTGAAGTAGAACAGGTAAAGAACGGTTGCCTGGCAGCAGAAGGTATCGACTATGTAGCACTTGGCAAACAGACCGGAGCGATGGCAGCAAAGGTATTAAAGGGCGAGACAGAGGCTTCCGACATGCCTTATGAAGTATGCGAGGGTGCAAACCTTTATATTAACACAGAAGTAGCAAGTGATCTTGGCATCACTTTCCCGGAAAACTATGAAGCGGACGCTGCAGAGGTTTTTGAAACCGTTACAGTAGAATAAAAGGACAGAAAGAAAAAGCAGGAGGTTCTGACATGGAACTGGTCATCAGTACACTCGAACAGGGTATGATCTACGGGATCATGGCGCTGGGAGTATATATCACTTATAAAATACTGGATTTCCCGGATCTGACGGTAGACGGCAGCTTTCCGATGGGAGCAGCGATTACGGCAGTCATGATTACAAATGGGGTTCCTGCAATCCTTACGCTTCCGGTGTGTTTCCTTGTAGGAGCGCTGGCAGGTGTACTGACTGGTCTGATCCATGTAAAGCTCAAGGTAAGAGACCTGCTGAGCGGCATCATTATGATGACCGCTCTTTACACCGTCAATTTGCGGATCGCAGGCAGGGCGAACCTTCCGTTTTATAAAGAAGTAACTGTATTTGATAATAGTCTGGTCAACGGAATCTGCCAGGGAGCACTGGCGTCCTGGAAAATCGTACTCGTGATGGTTGTCATTACAGTTGTGGTAAAAGTGCTTTTAGACGCTTATCTAAAAACCGGATCCGGCTTTCTGCTCCGCGCAGTCGGCGATAACGCGTCGATTGTAACGGCGATGGGACGTGACCGTGGTAAAGTAAAAATTCTCGGACTTGCAATTGCAAACGGTCTGGTTACGTTGAGCGGATGCCTGTTTGCACAGCAGCAGCGCTGCTTTGAAATTTCGGTCGGAACCGGAACTGTGGTGGTGGGACTTGCGAGTGTAATTATCGGAACGAGTCTGTATCAGAAGTTAGAAGGAATCGGATCGATTTCCAAGGCGCTTCACAACGTGCGGGTTGGCATGGTAACCTTCAGCGTTGTGATCGGATCCATCCTTTACAAAGCCTGCGTTGCAATTGCACTTCGCATGGGATTAAAATCTACAGACTTAAAGCTGATTACGGCGGTACTGTTTTTAGTCATTCTGGTTGTCAGCATGGAACGAAAGGGGCGGAAAAATGCTTGAACTTTCCCATATCGATAAATATTATAATCCGGGCTCAGTCAATGAAATGTGCCTGTTTCAGGATTTTAACCTGACGATTCCAGACAGCCAGTTCGTGTCGGTGGTCGGCAGCAACGGCTCCGGCAAGACCTCCATGCTGAACCTGATCTGCGGCAGCATTTCGGCGGACGCAGGAAAGGTCATCGTAAACGGAACTGATATCACCGGTCAGAAAGAATATATGCGCCACCGCAAAATCGGCAGAGTATACCAGAACCCTTCTGCCGGGACGTGCCCGAATATGACGGTGCTGGAAAATATGGCGGTTGCGGATCTGAAAGAAAAAGGTTACGGATTGAACCGCTGTGTCAGAAAGAGCCGGGAAAATGCGTACCGCGAGATGCTTTCCGGTCTGGGACTTGGGCTGGAAGACAAGCTGGAAACAAAGGTCGGTTCCCTTTCCGGCGGACAGCGTCAGGTACTGGCGCTTCTGATGGCGACGATGACACCGATTGATTTCCTGATTCTGGATGAGCATACGGCGGCACTGGATCCCAGAACAGCGGAAATTGTCATGAAGCTGACGGATCAGATCGTCCGGGAAAAGAAAATGACGACGGTTATGGTAACGCACAACCTGCGCTATGCATTGGAATATGGGGACCGTATCCTGATGATGCATCAGGGAAAAATCGTTCTGGATAAAGTTGGGGAAGAAAAGAACCGGCTCAACACGGACGAGATCATGGGTATTTTCAACCGAATCAGCGTAGAGTGCGGAAACTGAGGCTGTTCGGATCAAAAAAAGGCAGGACAATGAGAGACAATATCAAAAACTCATTGTCCCGCCCTTTTTTTATGGCAATAGATTGTTTACAGAGTTTGCATTCGTATTACTACCGTATTTTTCACCGTTGACGGCGCATGCGCGGGACGATATAATACGGATATCGAAAGGTTTTTGGGCGTTCTATACAATAGCGTGTACGCTTGGCGGACATTCTATTGTCCTGTATAATCGCTGGCGGCGATCTGCCGCAGGCTGCGGATATTCTGACCGCAGGAAAATTCAAAGAGCAATCATTGTTCCGGTCTTTGGAGAGAGACGGGAGGACGGATGGCGTATATCACGTCGTGGTATTGGAATAAAGGAGATTTTCGCAAGGTAAATGAGGATTCTTTTACGCTGCAGCGAGTTCGTGCACGCAAAAAGGAGCTTATATTTGCCGCGGTCTGCGACGGAATCGGCGGACTGCGGGCAGGAGAATGCGCGAGCGGTCTGGTTGCAGAGCAGCTGACGGAATGGTTTTACCGGGAAGGTTTTTGGAAAATGCGCTCTCTTTTCTGGACAAAACAGATGAAAAAGCGGGCACTCGACGCGCTTTTGGACATGCAGGAAAAGCTGGAGCGCTGCGAGCGGGAGGAAAAAATCTGCAGCGGGACGACAGTAACGATGGTGTTTGTTCGCGGACGCAGATTTGTACTGGTGCATCTCGGGGACAGCAGGGCGTATCAGCTTTGCCGCAAACGCTGCTTAAATCGGGAAAAACAGACCGGAACCAGGCAGCTTTCACAGGATCATGAAGAGGGCGGCGTGCTGCGCCGCTGCGTCGGGGCGTTTGGGCTGGAAGTGCCGCAATTGTATACAGGAACGCTGGACGACGGGGACATGCTACTGTTGTGTACGGACGGATTTTATAAAAAAGCGCCGCCGGATTTTTTTCGAATCTGCCTGTACGAGGAACGGGAAGCAGGGCAACTGTATCGGCGGCTGAAAGGAATTGGGAGCTTTTTGACGGCCCAGGGGGAAAAGGACAATATGACAGCGGTACTGATCGGATATGAAAAGGAGGAATCTGTCTGGAAAAAGAACGAAAAATCGGTGAAAAATACATTTTAAAAGGAGAAACAGCGAGCGGGGGAACCGGAACCGTTTACCGGGCGTATGATCTGCGTCTGCAAAAGATTTGGGCGGCAAAAAAGGTCGGACGGGATTTCCCGATCCGGGAAGAATTTACGATGGGAAAGCTGGCTGATTCGGCGTTTCCGGGGATTGTGGATGTAGTAGAACAGGAGGAAGAGCGCTTTTTAATTATGGAATGGATTGAGGGGGAAACGCTTGCGGTGCAGATGGAACGAGACGGCGCCTTTGCAGAAGAAACGGTGATCGAGATCGGGATCTGTCTGGCAAAAGCAATTCAGAAGCTTCACCAGATGCAGCCACCGCTTTTGTATTTGGACTGCAAGCCGTCAAATGTGATGAAGGATTCCGATGGAAAAATCAGGCTGATCGATTTTGGCAGCGCGCTGGAAGCGCATACACCCGTGACAAAAGGCATTTCTGCGAGCCCTGGATATGCGGCGCCGGAGCAGCTGAGCCGGGAAACCGAAAAGCGCTGTGTGGATGTCCGGACAGATGTGTTCGGTCTGGGACGGACACTGTATGCGCTTTTGTGCGGGGCAGACCTTTCCAGACCGCCTTATGCGTTTGCGTCCCTGAAAAGCCGCTGTCCGCAGGTCAGCGATGAGCTGGAACGGATTATCATGCGTGCCACAGCCAGGGAGCCGGAAGCACGGTTTCAGACGATGGATGCTTTTTTGCAGGTGCTTTTGGCGTTGCAGGAGGCTTGCACGGTAGATGATACAGGAAAGAAAGAACCGTTTTGGCAGAAAGTGCGTCGGAAGAAGACGGCGGACTGTGAAGTGCTGCAGAGCGTTCTCAGGACGGCAAAACCGATGGGAAGGTGGATGTTTGCACTGCTGGCGGCGGTTCTGATGCTGCAGGGGGCGACCGTAGCTGCGAAGGCGGCAGGCGTAGATCGCGCAGCCGGGAAAATTCCGATCACCCTGCGGGACAGCAGTCTGCGAAAGCTCCTGATAAAAGAAAATGCCGCGCTGTATACAGAAAAGCCGGTGTTTCTGGAATTAAACCCAAACACCCTTGGATGCGGGGACGAGGTGCGGGTTATGCTGAGTCTGTACAGTAGAAACGAAAAAATCGGAGAGTATGAGCTTGTGATGGGGCAGAAGCGCTGATGCGAAAAAGATGCAGGGGCTTCCTTAAACCGGATGCATTTCGGGCGATGCACAGCTGTAGCGAGACGGCATTTTCGGGAGAAGTCTGCACGTTGGGCAGCAAAATTCGTTCGCCGGAAACCGATTGCACTGCCTGTGGGGAAGTGTTAAAATAAAAATAACTGGGCTTTTGAACAAAAAGAACGCGGAAGCGATAAAACGGAGGGCATTATGTACAGAGATCATACCAAAGTCGTAAAAATTGGAAACCGTGTAATCGGAGGCGGCAATCCGATCTTGATTCAGTCGATGACTAACACACCGACCGAGGATGTGGCGGCGACGGTTGCGCAGATTCACAGACTGGAAGAGGTTGGTTGTGAAATTATCCGCTGCACCGTACCGACGCTGGAAGCTGCGAAAGCGATTTCTGAGATCAGAAAGCAGATTTCCATTCCGTTGGTTGCGGACATTCATTTCGATTATAAGATGGCGATCGCCGCGATGGAAAACGGAGCGGATAAAATCCGTATCAATCCCGGAAACATCGGCGGTGCAGACCGTGTAGCGGAAGTAGTGCGTGTTGCAAGGGAACGCAATATTCCGATCCGTGTCGGCGTAAACAGCGGTTCCCTCGAAAAAGATCTTGTAGAAAAATATCATGGCGTAACGGCAGAGGGGATTGTAGAGAGTGCGCTGGATAAGGTGCATATGATCGAAGACCTTGGCTATGACAACCTGGTGATCAGCATCAAGTCCTCCGATGTTATGATGTGCGTGCATGCGCATGAACTGCTGGCAGGAAAGACACCTTATCCGCTGCATGTCGGCATTACGGAATCCGGTACGGTTCTTTCCGGTAATATCAAGTCTGCGATTGGTCTGGGACTGATTTTAAATCAGGGAATCGGCGATACGATCCGTGTATCCCTGACAGGGGATGTTGTAGAAGAGATCAAATCTGCGAAGCTGATTTTGCGGACGCTGGGACTGCGCAAAGGCGGTATTGAGGTTGTCAGCTGTCCGACCTGCGGACGCACGAAGATTGACCAGATCAGCCTCGCGAATCAGGTAGAAGCGCTTGCAGCGCAGTTCCCGAACCTGGATATCAAGGTTGCAGTCATGGGCTGTGTCGTAAACGGACCCGGCGAAGCAAAGGAAGCGGACCTGGGTATTGCAGGCGGCATCGGGGAAGGTCTGCTGATCAAAAAAGGGCAGATCATCCGCAAGATTCCGGAGGCAGAATTTATTCCGACTCTGCGGTATGAACTGGAGCACTGGAACGAACAGTAATCGTTTTTGGTGTAAAAGTATTTACGAAAATGGAGAGTAAAATGACCAAAGGTTTCATGGAAGTATTTCCGGAGCTTGTTCTGGAACAGGAAGTACGGGCATTGTTTGAAAAAGTAAAGGTAGAACGGGTGACGACCACGCGGCAAAAGGATCTGATCAGGGTGTATATCAGCTGCGGACGCCTGATCCCCAAAGCAGTTATTTTCCGGGTAGAGGAAGAGATTGCAAGGCAGCTGTTTCCGAACTGCAATATCACGATCAAAATTCAGGAAAAATTTCAGCTGTCAGCCCAGTACAACCTAAAGAGCCTGCTGGAAACCTATCAGGAGAGCATTTTACTGGAATTAAGGGAATGCAGCCCGGTGGAATACAGTCTGTTCAAATCAGCGCATATTTCCTTCCCGGATGAGGGGAAGCTGGTGTTGGAAGTGCCGGATACGGTAATCGCGCATGAACGCTGTCCCGAGCTTGTCCGCATTCTGGAAAAAATTTGCTGTGAACGGTGCGGAATCCCGATGGAGGCGGCCGCACATTACTGTCAGCCGAAGGAAAATCCGAGAAAAGCGGAGGAAGAGATTGCACTGGCAAGAAAAGTGGCGATGATTGCCGCGAAAGCGGGTGCTCGTCCGGCTGCGGCGGACTATGGCATGAGCCAGGAGCAGTTCGCCAGCGTAATGAGCGGCGGATACAGCGCGTCCGGTAACGAGGGGCAGCCGCAGTATGCAGGCGGACAGGATGGCACTGCATGCAATGCTGCACAGAACGCAGACAGCAGCGCAGCGCAGTATGGTGCAGCGGGGATCGCAGGGCAAAATGGTGCGATGCCGGGTGACAGGGCAGAAGGCAGCATGCAGGCTGGCGGTATGGATGACGGTTATGAAGCATACCTTGCGTCCATGGGCGCAGCGGCGCATGCTGCGCAGGAAGCTCCCTTTGAGGGCGGCACGGTGGTTCTGGCAAAAGCAGCGGCAGCAGAGAATGGGATGCGCCCGGAAGCACCGGCAGCAGGGCAGAGTGCTCCGGCAATGGGGCAGACGGCAGCTCCTGCGGCAGGCACGAACGGTACCGCATCGGCTGGCGGCAGAAATGCAGGCGGACAGAGCAAATACGGCAAAGGCAAATTCAACCGGGAGGGGCGTGGCGATTATCGCCGCGGCGTCAAAAAAAGTGACAATCCGGATGTGCTTTACGGACGGGATTTTGACGAAGAAGCAATCCCGATCGAGGAGATCATCGGTGAGATGGGAGAGGTTGTTATCCGCGGCAAAATCATCGCAATGGATCAGCGTGAAATTCGCAACGAGCGGACAATCCTGATTTTTGACGTGACGGATTTTACTGACACAATGACCATCAAAATTTTTACCTTAAATGAACAGCTGGCAGAGGTAAAAGAGGGGATCAAGCCCGGCGCTTTTGTCAAAATCAAGGGTCTGACGATGGTGGACAAGTTTGACGGCGAGCTGACGGTCGGTTCGATTGTCGGGGTAAAAAAGATTTCGGATTTTACCACGTCGAGAATGGATCATTCCGTGCGCAAGCGTGTGGAACTGCACTGCCACACAAAAATGAGCGATATGGACGGTGTATCCGAGGTAAAGGATATTGTCAAGAGGGCGTATCAGTGGGGACATCCGGCGATCGCAATCACGGATCACGGCGTCGTACAGTCATTTCCGGATGCAAACCATCTGTTGGATGACCTCTGGAAAGCAGAGAAAGAAAAGCGTAAGGCTGCAGGAGACGAAAATCCGGACAGAAATGATTTCTTTAAAGTAATTTATGGATGTGAAGCGTATCTGGTGGATGATTTGAAGGAAATCGTAACCGGAGATAAGGGTCAGGTATTGCGGGATTCCTATGTGGTATTTGATATCGAGACAACCGGCTTTTCGCCGGTTAAAAACCGGATTATCGAGATCGGTGCGGTCAAGGTGGTGGAAGGAAAGATTGTGGACAGGTTTTCCACCTTTGTCAATCCACGTGTGCCGATTCCGTTTCGAATTGAGCAGCTGACAAGTATTAACGATGAAATGGTCATGGATGCACCGGGGATTGAAGAAGTGCTGCCGGAGTTCTTGAAATTCTGCGAGGGTACGATTTTTGTCGCCCACAATGCGAATTTCGATATGAGCTTTATTATGGAAAATGCGGCGCAGTTAAATATCGAGCTGCATCCTACTTATGTGGATACAGTCGGCATTGCGCGCGTGCTTTTGCCGCATCAGGCGAAGCATACGCTGGATGCGGTCGCAAAAACGATGGGTGTTTCCCTGGAAAATCATCACCGCGCAGTGGACGATGCGGAAGCAACGGCGGAAATTTTCGTAAAATTTATTCCGCTTCTGGAGCAGCGCAACTGTCACACCCTTGCGGATGTGAACCATTTGGGAGATTCCAGCCCGGATATTGTAAAGAGACTGTTTTCCTACCATGCGATTATCCTTGCGAAAAACGATGTTGGGCGGGTAAATCTGTACCGTCTGGTATCGGAGTCTCATCTGACTTACTTTCATAAGACACCGCGAATTCCGAAGAGCTTGCTGATGAAGTACCGGGAGGGACTGATTCTGGGCAGTGCATGTGAGGCAGGCGAGTTGTACCGTGCCCTGCTGGATGAAAAGTCGGATGCGGAAATTGCGCGGATCGTGAAATTTTATGATTATCTGGAAATCCAGCCGACCGGCAACAACATGTTCATGATCCATTCCGACAAGATTGAAAATGTCAACTCGGTGGAGGACATTCAGAACATGAACCGAAAGATCGTCAGGCTGGGCGAGCAGTTCAATAAACCGGTTGTAGCAACCTGCGACGTGCATTTTCTGGATCCCGCAGACGAGGTATACCGTCGGATTATCATGGCGGGCAAGGGCTTTAAGGATGCGGACGACCAGGCACCGCTATATCTGCGCACGACGGAAGAAATGCTGGAGGAGTTTCAGTATCTCGGCAGTGAAAAGGCAGAGGAGGTTGTCATTACCAACACCAATCGGATTGCGGATCAGATAGAGACGATTTCTCCGGTGCGCCCGGATAAGTGTCCGCCGGTTATTCCAGACAGCGATAAAACCTTGACGGAAATCTGTTACCGCAAGGCGCATGAGCTTTATGGGGAAGAGCTGCCGCAGATCGTTGTGGACCGTCTGGAAAAGGAGCTGAACTCTATTATCAAAAACGGATTCGCCGTAATGTATATCATTGCGCAGAAGCTGGTTTGGAAATCGGTGGAGGACGGCTATCTGGTTGGCTCCAGAGGTTCTGTCGGTTCGTCACTGGTGGCGTTCATGGCGGGGATTACGGAGGTAAATTCCCTGAGCGCCCATTATCGGTGCCCGAAATGCCATTATTACGATTTTGATTCTCCGGAGGTCAAAGCCTTTGCCGGAAACGGCGGCTGCGATATGCCGGATAAAATGTGCCCGGTCTGCGGAGAGCCGCTGATTAAGGACGGTTTCGATATCCCATTTGAAACGTTCCTCGGATTTAAGGGGGATAAGGAGCCGGATATCGACCTGAACTTTTCCGGCGAATATCAGAGTAAGGCGCATAAATATACGGAAGTTATTTTCGGCGCAGGACAGACGTTCCGTGCCGGTACGATCGGCACGCTGGCGGATAAGACGGCGTTCGGTTATGTGAAAAATTATTTTGAAGAGCGCGGAAGCAAGAAGCGAAACTGCGAAATCAACCGGATTGTACAGGGCTGTACGGGAGTGCGCCGAAGCACGGGACAGCACCCCGGCGGTATCGTTGTTTTACCGGTGGGAGAGGACATCAACTCCTTTACGCCGGTGCAGCATCCCGCAAACGATATGACAACAGATACGGTAACGACCCATTTCGATTACCATTCCATCGACCACAACCTGCTGAAGCTCGATATCCTCGGACACGATGATCCGACGATGATCCGTATGCTGCAGGATCTGACGGGGGTTGACCCGACAAAGATCCCGCTGGACGATCCGCAGGTTATGAGCCTGTTTCAGAATACGTCGGCGCTCGGAATCACACCCGATCAGATTGACGGCTGCCCGGTTGGTTCTCTGGGCATCCCGGAGTTTGGTACAGATTTCGTTATCCAGATGCTTCTGGACACCAAGCCGCAGTGCTTTTCAGACCTGATTCGAATCGCCGGATTAGGACATGGTACGGATGTGTGGCTGGGCAACGCACAGACGCTGATTCAGGAAGGCAAGGCGACGATTTCCACGGCGATCTGTTGTCGAGACGATATCATGATTTATCTGATCAACATGGGCATGGACCCGAGCCTTTCCTTCACGACGATGGAGAGTGTGCGGAAAGGGAAAGGCTTAAAGCCGGAAATGGAAGAAGCGATGAAGGCGGTCGGTGTGCCGGACTGGTATATCTGGTCGTGTAAAAAGATCAAGTACATGTTCCCGAAAGCCCATGCGGCGGCTTACGTTATGATGGCGTGGCGAATCGCTTACTGTAAGGTAAATTATCCGCTGGCTTATTATGCGGCGTATTTTTCGATCCGTGCATCCGCCTTTTCCTATGAAATCATGTGTCAGGGACAACAGCATCTGGAAGCGGTCATGGCGGATTACAAGAAGCGTTCGGACAGCCTTTCCCAGAAAGAGCAGGCGTCGTTAAAGGATATGAAGCTCGTGCAGGAAATGTATGCGCGCGGCTTTGACTTTTTGCCCATCGATTTGTTTAAAGCGCATTCCCGAAATTTCCAGATCATGGACGGTAAAATCATGCCGTCGTTAAACAGCATTGACGGTCTGGGCGAAAAGGCGGCGGACGCCATCGTGGAAGCGGCGAAAAAAGGTCCGTTTTTGAGTAAGGATGATTTCCGGGAGCGTTCCAAGGCGAGTAAGACGATTGTGGAGCTTCTGGATACGCTGGGCATTCTGGGGGATCTGCCGGAGTCCAACCAGATCAGTCTGTTTGATTTTATGGTTGGCTGACGGAAGCTGGAAGAATGAAAATGGAAGAATATATCAGAGGAATCCCGTCCGGACTGCTGACTGCACAGCTTGGGGAGCGGGAAATTCAGGTGGTCGGGATTTCGGAAAACGGATTTGAGTTTCGACTGGAAAAAAAGGCGGCAAGGCAGCTTTTGACAGATGCTGTGCCGGCACAGCACCAGGTTTTGCGAGATGCCGCACCGCCGCAGCACTGCATAGTGACACCGTTTTGTAAGGTGTGCTTTTACGATCTGGAGCAGGCACTCTGGCAGGAACTTGTGCTGACAGAGTATGGGCTGGAAAAAGCACCCGCTTTGTCACAGCCAGGGCACAGGGAAAAGCCGTGCGCAGCCTCCTTTTATCAGCTTTATCGGGTTTACGTAACTTCGCCGGAGTTTCGGATTGCTGTGCAGAAGCTTCTTTTACAATATACCCGCTACATCCATCTGAAGCTGGAAGAGGATGACGCTGGGCTTGCAGAGGCAACGGTTGGTTATCCGGTGGAATTAGAGGATTGCTTTGCCGACAGCCTGGAAGAACAGAAACGAAAATGGTTTGCGCAGACGGACTGGGAGGCGGTTTTGCGTCCGTATCCGTCTTACGCGCTGGAGCTGGACAGACCGGAATGGTATGAGACATATTTAAAAGAAAGCCTGTCGGATTTTATGACAGATTACTGGAAGGAAAACAACGTTGCCAGCGCGTTTTACGCAAAACGCCTGCCGGATCGGATTTACCTTGGAAATCAATTCTGCCGTCTGCTCTTTCCAAAGAAAGAAATATTGTTTGCCCTGCTCGAAAAGGCGCGGAGCGAGGGGCTTGGCGTGACAGTTTCGTTTGCATGCCAGCCGGAGGTCAGTTTAAAGGAAGCGGAGCAGCTTCTGGAAAGCCTGCGAAGCTGGTGTCAGAAAAACGAATCGATCGAGATCGTCGTCAATGACTGGGGGATGGCGCAGCTTGTAGGTAGATATCCGGAGCAGTTTGAGCTGTGCATGGGAACACTTCTCAATAAACGGAAAAAAGATCCGCGGCTTTCCTATTTAAAAGGCCGGCTGCCGGACAAGGACACCGGACTTTTGGCAGAGAACAGCCTGAATGCAGATTTTTATCAAAAGGCACTGGAAAAAAACCTTGGATTTGTGCGCTATGAATGGGAAAGCTGTGGGTATCCGCAAAGATTCCCGGAAGGAAAAAACAGCCTGCATCTTCCGTTTTATCAAACGAACACATCGCAATACTGTACCCTTTATGCGCAGTACAGAGAGCACAACAGGGGACGGCAGTATCTACAGACGGAATGTCCCGGATATTGTCAGATGCAAGCGTTTTTATACCCGGAGCATCTGCATATGACAGGAAGATACAATTCGTTGTTTTCGCTGGATCAGAGGGTTTTGCGGGCGTTGGAGACGGGCAGTGTGGAAAACGCAGCGTTTAGGAAAGAAGAACAGGGGGTGCAGCCTGACCGCGCGGTGCTGAATCTGCTTTGAGCGCAATGCGCGGCATGGAGGTCACACATGGAACTTACAGCGGGGCTTGGCTCGGTTGACGATTATATCCGATATATCGAAGCGGGAGCGGACGAATGCTTCTGCGGTTACATTCCCTATGCATGGGACAGAAAGTACGGGACGGTTCTGTCCTTAAACCGCAGGGAGGTGCGATGCTGCAGCGTGCAGCTGGGTGCATTTTCGGAGCTGGAAATTCTGGCGGCGATGGTGCGGGCGTATCAAAAGCCCGTGCAGCTGACGTTTAATTCGCTGTACTATCTTCCACAGCAGTATCCGGAAATCGCAGAGATAATTCAAAAATGTATGAAAATTGATTTTGAGGATTATATTATCGCAGACCCGGCGCTGATTTTATATCTTCGGCAGCAAAAGATCGGCTGTCGGATTTCGTTAAGCGGCGAGGTTGGAGAAATCAACAGCGCGATGGCAGGATTGTTTGAGCAGATGGAAATCAGCAGAATCATCTTTCCAAGGAAGATGCGACCGAAGGATATGGCGGTTGTGGCGCAGGCATGTGCCAAAAGAAGTCCCGGATTGGAAAACATGAAATATGAAGCGTTTGCATTAAATGAGCTGTGTCAGTTTTCCGGGGCATTCTGCAATTCCCTGCACTGTGACGAGATGGGATATTTGTGCCGTGTGCCGTATCGGGTCGGTGTAGGGAAGAGCCAGCGGAAGGACAGCATCCTTATCGATCACCAAGAATGGGACGGTACCGCGTCTTCAAGAGAATATACCTCAGAAGCCAGACAGTGCGGCGGCACATGGGATTCACCGGAATCAGATTTCGATGCTCCAATCCTGGGCGAAAGTGGCTGTGGGCTGTGTGCGCTTTATGATCTGGGTCAGGCGGGAATTACCCATCTGAAAATTGTAGGCAGAGGAAACCACCCGGACCGGATGGTGGAAGACATCCGGGCGATGAAGCGTGCGTTGGAGATCCTGGATGCCTCCAAAGACCGGGAAACCTATCAAAAACGGATGAAGCAGGAGTTGTTTTTGAGCGGCTGCAGCAAAAACTGTTACTATCTACCAGCAAATTTATAAAATTTGCAAAAAACACTTGCATTTTGGAAAAAAGTATTGTATAGTAATCAAGCGTCAGTTAAGTGACACAAAAGAATGGCTAGTTGGTCAAGCGGTTAAGACGTCGCCCTCTCACGGCGAAAACAGGGGTTCGATTCCCCTACTAGCTGTTTTCGAGAACCGGAATTCGTAAAGGATTCCGGTTTTTGCGTTACAGTTCCCTCGGGAATTCCTGTGCATAGATTTGTGCTTGCACAAACATCTATGAGCGGTTGAACTGCAACATTTTTGCCGGAACCCCTTGCATTCCAGTCGGGAACATGTTAGAGTAGAGAAGATGATACATGTTACCGGAGCAAGAGTGGGCAAAAACCCACTCTTGTTTGTTATCACAGGTGATAACAAACAAGAGTGTTTTATGCCATGCGGCGGAGTGGAAAGTGTCGCTGACGCGACCCGCCGCAGGCGTGGGAATCCGGCAAGCCGGATTCTATTCCAAGTTTGTTATCGCGACGAGGATGTCGCGGGTGATAACACAGACAACTGAATAAGGAAGGTGAAGGAATGTCAAAAAGAGAGACATACGAAGCGAAGACGGAAGAACTTCTGCTTCCGATCGCGGAGGAAAACGGCGTGGAAATCTACGACGTGGAGTATGTGAAAGAAGGCAGCGACTGGTATCTGCGTGCCTACATCGACAAACCGGACGGCGTCAACATCGGTGACTGCGAGGCAGTAAGCCGCGCGTTGTCCGACAAACTGGATGAAGCCGATTTTATCGAAGACGCCTATATTTTGGAAGTGAGCTCACCGGGGCTGGGCAGGACGCTGAAAAAGGATAAGCATCTGGAAAAGAGCCTGGGCGAAGAAGTGGAAATCGGATTGTATAAGCCGGTGGATAAATGCCGGGAATTTACAGGCGTATTAAAAAGCTATGATGCGGACAGCATTACGATTGATACAGCAGAAAAGGAAATGACATTTGCCAGAAAAGAGATTGCACTGATCCGTCTGGCGCTGGATTTTTAAACAGACGACAAAGCAGCGGAATGGAGGATGAAATGAATAAGGAATTAAAGGAAGCGTTGGATGTACTGGAGAAAGAGAAAGAGATCAGCAAAGAGACTCTGTTCGAAGCGATCGAAAACTCTCTGCTCACAGCCTGCAAACAGCATTTCGGCAAAGCGGATAATGTAAAGGTGGAAATCGACCGGGATACCTGCGATTTTCTCTGCTATGCGGAGAAAGAGGTTGTTCCGACACAGGACGACGTGGAGGATGAATGCCTGCAGATCGCTCTGGAGGATGCAAAGCAGATTTCCCACAGAGCGCAGGTTGGAGACATAATCCATGTGGAGATTAAGTCTAAAGAATTCGGCCGTATTGCAACACAGAATGCGAAAAATGTCATTCTGCAGAAGATCCGGGAAGAAGAGAGAAGCGTTGTATACAATCAGTATTTCGAAAAGGAAAAAGACGTCGTAACCGGCGTTGTACAGCGTTATCTGGGCCGCAACATCAGCATCAACCTGGGCAAGGCGGACGCAATCTTAAACGAGAGTGAGCAGGTAAAGGGCGAAGTGTTCAAGCCGACCGAGAGAATTAAGGTTTATATTCTTGAAGTAAAGAACACTCCCAAGGGACCTCGTATTTTAGTCAGCCGTACCCATCCGGAGCTTGTAAAACGTCTGTTTGAAGAAGAAGTAACAGAAATCCGCGATGGCGTTGTAGAGATCAAGAGCATCGCTCGTGAGGCTGGCAGCCGTACCAAGATCGCAGTATGGTCGAACAATCCGAACGTAGACGCAGTCGGCGCCTGTGTCGGTATGAACGGTTCCCGTGTCAATGCGATCGTAGATGAGCTGCGCGGCGAAAAGATCGATATCGTAAACTGGGATGAAAACCCCGGCAACCTGATCCAGAACGCGCTGTCCCCTGCAAAGATCGTTGCAGTATTTGCAGATCCCGACGAGCGCACCGCAAAGGTAGTCGTACCGGATTATCAGCTGTCCCTGGCGATCGGCAAAGAAGGACAGAACGCACGTCTGGCAGCGCGTCTGACCGGTTACAAGATCGATATCAAGAGCGAGACACAGGCAAAGGATGCTCCTGGCTTCCGTTACGAGGATTATCTGGATGACGGATATGACGACGAGGAAGAAGAGTACGAGGACGATTACGAAGAAGGCGCTGAGGAAGCACTGGAAGATACACAGGAGCCTGCAGCAGCCGAGGAAGACGGCGAGGGCAGCGATGAATAAAAAGATCCCCATGAGACAGTGCGTGGGCTGCGGCGAAATGAAAAACAAGCGCGAAATGATGCGCGTGCTCAAGACGCCGGAGGGACCGATCGTGCTGGATGCGACGGGAAGGAAGAACGGACGCGGCGCCTATCTGTGCAAAAGTCTGGACTGCCTGAAAAAGGCGAGAAAGAACCGCGGACTGGAGCGTTCCTTCCAGATGAGTATTCCGGATGAGGTTTACGACAGCCTGGAAAAGGAGTTTGGTGAGAGTGAAACCGAATAAGGTATTTTCCCTGCTGGGGCTTGCGACGAGAGCAGGACGGACGGCAAGCGGGGAGTTCATGACAGAAAAATCTGTCAAGAACAAAACCGCAGCGCTGGTGATCGTCGGTACAGACGCTTCAGCGAATACAAAGAAAAATTTCCGGGACATGTGCAGCTTTTATCATGTACCGTATTATGAATACGGGACGAAGGAAGAGCTGGGACATGCGATGGGAAAAGAAATGCGTGCATCCCTGGCGGTAACAGACGCCGGGTTTGCCAAAACCTTAAACCGGTATCTGGAAACGGAAATGAAGGAGACGGAGGGAAATGAATGGCAAAAATAAAGGTGCACGAGCTCGCAAAGGAGCTTGAAATAAAGAGCAAAGACGTCATTACCTTTTTACAGGAAAAGGGCGTGGACGTTAAGGCAGCGCAGAGCTCAATCGAGGGCGATGCGGTAGAATGGGTAAAAAAGAAGTTCGCAGCTGCAAATAAGGAGCCGTCCGGTCAAAAGGACAGCAGCAGGATAGGGCAGGCAGCGCAGACAGAAAGGAAGGCGCAGGTGGAGAAAGCGGAAACGGCAGAAAAGACGACGCAGACTGCGGCAGTACAGGCTGAGGGCCGGGAGGAACAGACAACGGATAAACAGGATATGAACAAAGAAGTTGCAGGACAGGACAGTCAGGCAAAGGCACATAAAAAAGCAAAGACGATCATTGTGGTGAACAATCCCCAGAACAGCCGGATGAAGAACGGCAATTCCGGAAACAATGACAGAAGAAATAATAATGGAAACGGTGCAAAAAATGACGGGCGCAGAAATGATGGAAACAGAGGAAGCCAGAACCGTCAGGGCAACAGAAACAACAACGGCATGCGTATGGAAAGCAGACCGCTGATCAAGCCCCTGACCAAGCCTTCCCAGCCCGTTATGCCGGATGAGAAGCTTTTGAGCAGAGAGCGCGCAGCCAAGGAAGCGGCAGCAAAGGCTGCAGCAGAAGCAGAACGCGCAGCAAAGGCAGCTGAAATCGAAGCACAGAAAAAAGAAGAGGCTGCGGCAAAGGAACGTCTGGAGAAGAGCATGGAGCGCCCTCAGAGAACCGAGCAGCGCGACAACCGCACTGAAAGAACAGATCGCACCGAAAGAACGGACCGTTCCGATAACAGAAATGCCGGAAACAGAAACGGAGACAGACCCGGTTACAACCGTGATAACAGAAACGGAGACAGACCTGGCTACAACCGTGACAACAGAAATGGAGACAGACCTGGCTACAACCGTGACAACAGAAACGGAGACAGACCCGGTTACAACCGTGATAACAGAAACGGTGACAGAAACCAGTCCGGCCGCAGAGATGGTCAGGGTCAGGAAAGGACATCCGGTTATGGAGCAAGAAGAGACCAGAACCGTCCGGGTAATAACGGCGGTGCAAGAGATAATCAGGGCTATAATCGCCCTGCAGGCGGTGGCCGCCCTGGTGCGGGCAATAACCGTCCTGGTTCAAATGGCGGACGCCCTCAGAACGGCGATGGACGGCAGGACAATCGATTCCGCAAGCCGGCAGCAGGCAAAGGTTTTGCAGCAGAAGCTCCGGCAAAGGATACGGAAAAGCGCAGAGACGATCGCCGTCTTAACCAGCAGGAGCGCGACAAGAAATCGAGAAGAGACGCGATTTACGAAGAAGACGGCGCAGCAGCACTGAAAAATGCAAAGAAGGCAGGACGCTTTATCAAGCCCGAACCCAAGCCGGTTGAACCGGAAGAGACCATCAAGGTAATCACTGTCGGCGATAACATCACGATCAAAGAGCTGGCGGAAAAGATGAAGATGCAGCCTGCAGCCATCATCAAGAAGCTGTTCCTGGAGGGCAAGATTGTAACTGTGAACCAGGAAATCTCCTATGAAGACGCGGAAAACATCGCAATCGACTACGACATCATCTGCGAGAAGGAAGTCAAGGTTGACGTCATTGAAGAGCTGTTAAAAGAGGATGAGGAAGCAGACGAGGATATGGTTTCCAGACCGCCTGTCATCTGTGTTATGGGTCACGTTGACCACGGTAAAACCTCCCTGCTGGATGCGATCCGTAAGACGAATGTAACAGACCGCGAGGCAGGAGGCATCACGCAGCATATTGGTGCGTACACCGTACAGATCAATGGTCAGGCGATTACCTTTCTGGATACACCCGGACATGAAGCGTTCACTGCAATGCGTATGCGCGGCGCGAATGCGACCGATATTGCAGTTTTGGTTGTTGCGGCAGACGACGGCGTAATGCCCCAGACGGTAGAAGCAATCAACCATGCAAAAGCTGCCGGAATTGAAATTATCGTTGCAGTCAACAAGATCGATAAGCCCAATGCAAACGTGGACCGCGTAAAGCAGGAGCTGACGGAGTACGAACTGGTTGCAGAAGACTGGGGCGGCAGCACGGTATTTGTACCGGTATCCGCAAAGACCGGCGAAGGGATCCAGCAGCTGCTTGAGATGATCCTTCTGACTGCTGAGGTGATGGAATTAAAGGCAAATCCGAACCGTATGGCGAGAGGCATTGTGCTGGAGGCTCAGCTGGATAAGGGACGCGGCCCTGTGGCAAGCGTGCTGGTTCAGAAGGGTACGCTGCATGTCGGCGATTTCGTTTCCGCAGGTTCTTCGAGCGGTAAGGTCCGCGCGATGATAGACGACAAGGGACGCCGTGTCAAAGAAGCCGGTCCGTCCATGCCTGTCGAAATCCTCGGTCTGTCCGACGTGCCGGAAGCAGGTGACGTATTCCTGGCACATGAAAGCGATAAGGAAGCAAAATCTTACGCAGAGGCATTTATCGAGCAGAACAAGGAAAAGAAACTGGAAGAGACCAAATCCAGAATGTCCCTGGACGATTTGTTCAACCAGATCCAGGAAGGCAATTTAAAGGAATTGAACCTGATTGTCAAAGCGGATGTACAGGGCAGCGTGGAAGCAGTCAAGCAGAGCCTGACGAAGCTTTCCAACGAGGAAATCGTTGTCAAATGTATCCACGGCGGCGTAGGCGCGATCAACGAGTCCGACGTTACGCTGGCGAGCGCTTCCAACGCGATCATCATCGGCTTCAACGTTCGTCCGGATGCGACAGCAAAGGCGACTGCGGAGACGGAAGGGGTAGATATCCGTCTGTATAAGGTTATTTACCAGGCGATCGAAGACGTGGAAGCTGCCATGAAGGGTATGCTGGATCCCGTTTACGAAGAAAAGATCATCGGCCATGCCGAGGTACGTCAGATCTTCAAGGCATCCGCAATCGGAAATATCGCCGGTTCCTATGTCCTGGATGGCGTATTTACCAGAGGCTGTAAGGTGCGTATTACCAGAGAAGGTGAGCTGATCTACGAAGGCGCGCTGGCATCCTTAAAACGTTTCAAGGACGATGTGAAGGAAGTAAAAGCCGGATTCGAGTGCGGCCTTGTATTCGAAGGCTTTGACAAGATGAAGGAGTTTGACGTAGTAGAAGCCTATATAATGGTAGAAGTGCCGAGATAGGCTTTCAGAAGGGGGGATCTGTCAGGATTTCCCCGCAATATAGGAGCATTCATGAGAAAGAACAGTGTAAAAAACAGCAGGATTAACGGCGAAGTGCAGCGTGTTCTGGCAGAAGTGATCCGGGGAGAAATCAAAGATCCCCGGATTGCGCCCATGACGAGTGTTGTGAATGTCGAGGTTGCACCGGACTTAAAAACCTGCCGTGCATATATCAGCGTTCTGGGCAGCGAGGAAGAGGCTGCCGCGACGCTGGAGGGATTAAAGAGCGCAGAGGGTTTTATCCGCGGACGTCTTGCAAAGGAAATCAATTTGCGCAATACACCCGAGATTCATTTTATTATGGATCAGTCCATTGCGTATGGTGTCAACATGTCGCATAAGATCGACATGGTAATGGCAGACCAGCGCGCCAAAAAAGGAGAGGAAGAGGATGCGTAAAATCCTGGAAGAGCTGGGAAGCAGGGATACAATCGCCATCGGCGGACATGTACGTCCGGACGGCGACTGTGTCGGCTCCTGTATGGGCATGTACCTGTATCTGAAAAAAGCGCTGCCGGATGCACAGATTGATGTGTATCTGGAAAAGCCTGCAGATATTTTTGACTGCATTCATGGAATCGAAGCTGTCCGTACAGACTGCAGCAGGGATTGCGTCTATGACGTTTTCATCGTTCTGGATACCTCAAAGGAACGGCTCGGGGATGCGGAAAAGTATTTCCGGACCGCGAAAAAGACGATCAATGTGGATCATCATATCAGCAATGCGTCCGGCTGCGGCAATGTGAATTACTGCAAACCGGCTGCAAGCTCCGCTTCCGAGCTCGTCTATGAGCTTCTGGAGGAAAAGTATATGGATGCAGAGATTGCAAAGGCACTGTATCTTGGCATCGTGCATGACACCGGTGTATTCCAGTATTCGAATACGACGCCGGATACATTGCGTATCGCTGCAAATCTGCTGGCATACGGATTCGATTTTTCAAAGCTGATCGATGAGACGTTTTTTGAAAAGACCTATGTGCAGAATCAGGTGCTGGGACGCGCACTTTTAGAGAGCGTCCGGTTTATGGACGGCAAGTGTATTTTCAGTTCCATCGATTTAAAGACGATGGAGTTTTACAAGGTTGTGCCCAAGGATCTGGATGGCATTGTGAGCCAGCTGCGCATCACGAAAGGCGTGGAGTGTGCGATCTTTTTGTATCAGACGAAGACACTCGAATATAAAGTTAGCCTCCGCTCGAACGGAAAGGTGGACGTGGCGGCGATCGCGTCCTATTTCGGGGGAGGCGGCCATGTCAGGGCAGCAGGATGCACCATGCAGGGAACCGTGCATGACTGCGTCAACAATCTGTCGGAGCAGATTGAAAAGCAGCTGATAAAAGCAGAATAACAAAGGAGAATACATGAACGGAATTCTCAATGTATACAAAGAGCCGGGCTTTACCTCCCACGATGTGGTTGCGAAGCTGCGCGGCATCTGCAAACAGAAAAAAATCGGCCATACAGGTACCCTGGACCCGGAAGCGTCCGGGGTACTGCCCGTCTGTCTGGGAAATGCGACGAAGCTGTGCGACCTTTTAACAGACAAAGATAAAGAATACCGGGCGGTTCTGCTGCTCGGCGTGGAGACGGACACACAGGATACGACGGGACAGATTCTGACAGAAAAGGAAGTAAATGCAGGCGAGGAGGATGTGCGCAGCGCAATCCTTTCGTTTGTCGGTCCGTATGACCAGATTCCGCCGATGTATTCGGCGTTAAAGGTCAATGGTCAGAAGCTGTGTGACCTCGCCAGAAAAGGACAGGTTGTAGAGAGAAAGAGCAGGCGGATTATGATCCATTCGATCGAAATCGAGGACATTTCACTGCCTCGCGTGACGATGCGAGTGGCGTGCTCCCGCGGCACTTATATCCGGACGCTCTGTCACGATATCGGACAGAAGCTGGGCTGCGGCGGAGCGATGGAGCGGCTGGAACGGACACGCTCCGGCAACTTCAAAGCTGAGGATGCCTATCGGCTTTCCGAGCTGGAAGCGTTTGCAAAAGAAGGCAGCCTGGAAGAAAAGCTTCTTCCGGTGGAGTGTGTGTTTGAACAGCTGGATGCATATCAGGTGCAGGGCGACGGACAGAAGCTTTTAGAAAACGGCAACTGGCTTTATGCAGATTTGTTAATACCTTATAAGAAAGAAAAAACGGCGGCAGCATGCGAAAGAGGTACGTTTGCACCCGAACAGCAGCTGCGCATTTATGATACAGACGGGCAGTTTACGGGAATTTATGCCTGGAAGCAGGAAGAAAAGCGCCTAAAGCCCGTGAAAATGTTTTTGGGAAAGGAACAATAGGAAGAAATGCAGATCATTTCCGGAACGACAGATTTTTTGCTGCAGGGGGCGTCCGCAGTGGCAATCGGCAAATTCGACGGGATGCACCGCGGGCACAAGGCGCTGCTTTCCGAAATACTGGAAGCGAAAAAGCGCGGACTGCAGGCGGTGGTATTTACATTCGATCCGCCTCCGGCTGTGCTTTTTTCCGGAAAAGCAGTCAAAGGGCTGACGACGCGGGAAGAAAAGAGACGGCTGTTTCGACAGATCGGAATCGATGTGCTGATCGAGTTTCCTCTGACTTTTCAGACTGCGGCGATTTCTCCGGAGGATTTTTTGCGTGTGATCGTGCAGGAACAGATTAGGGCCAAGCTCGTGGCTGCGGGAACCGATTTGTCCTTTGGCGACCGGGGATTAGGGGACTGCAAGCTGTTAAAGGCGCGCGCAGAAGCGTACGGCTACGAGGTAAAGATCATCGACAAGGTGCTTGAGGACGGGGAAGAAATCAGTTCAACCCGTGTCCGTCAGGCAGTGGAAGCAGGAAAGATGCAAGAGGCAGCAAGACTGCTCGGCGCGCCCTATGCGGTGATGGGAACGGTTGTGCACGGCAGACAGTTAGGGCGTACATTGGGATTTCCCACCGTCAACCTGATGCCTCCTGTAGACAAGCTTTTGCCGCCAAACGGCGTGTACCGCTCGGAGGTGGAATGCAGCAGTGGTGTTTTTAAAGGGCTGACCAATGTCGGCGTCAAACCGACCGTGGAGCATGGCGACCACCCGCCGATGAGCGTGGAAACCTATATCTATGATTTTTCAGAGGATATTTACGACAGCTTTATCACGGTGCGCCTGTTGACCTTTGAGCGCCCGGAACAAAAATTTGCTGACGTGGAGGAATTAAAGGAGCAGCTGCAGAGGGATATCGAGGCGGGCGCGCGGTAAAGCTAGAGCAGCACGCCTGGCGCTGCCGGGCAGTAGTGTCGGCACGCAGATGCAGACGTTTTTGCACCTGCGCCGTCAGAATACGAAGGAGGATTTGAATGCAGATTTGGAAAAAACTTGGACTGACTGTTGTGCTCTGTGTATTGTCTGCAGGGATGACAGTGAATGCAGGTTTTACAGGGAGCAACGTTCACTCCGCAGGGCAGTCTATGGGCGTCGGCGGGCTTCTGGAGGAATCTATGGATCCGGAAGCGTGCCTTGAGGCGGCGCAGAATGCCAAGGAGACGCGCAAAAAGATTTACGGCTATGAAAATCTTGGCGTTGCGAAGGTCAATGACTATCTGAATATCCGTAAAGATCCGTCTGAAAACGGGGAGCTGGTGGGTAAGCTTCCAAAAAACGGCGGCGCGGACGTGCTTTCCGAAGAAAATGGCTGGTATAAGATCAAATCCGGTAAAGTGACGGGGTATGTCAGGGCGGACTATATGGTGACCGGAGAGGAAGCAAGAAATCTTGCGGACAAAGAGGCGACGAACATGGCGGTCTGCAATTCCGGAGGCTTACGCGTGCGGGAAGAGGGAAGTCTGGATGCGCCGGTCATTACACTGGTAGCGGAGGGAGAAGAGCTTGAGGTTGTGGACATTCAGGACGATTGGGTTAAGATCATGCTGGATGATGAAGCAGCGTATGTTTCCGCAGATTATGTGGATATCGCAAAGAAGCTGGAAAAAGCGGTCAGCCTGACAGAATTGAAATACGGTCAGGGTGTTTCTGACATCCGGGTCGATCTCGTCAACTACGCGAAGCAGTTTCTTGGAAACCCTTACGTCTGGGGCGGTACGAGCCTGACAAAGGGTGCGGACTGCTCGGGCTTTGTCCTGAGCATTATGAAGAAATATGGTGTGAGCCTGCCGCATCATTCCGGAAGCCAGGCACAGTGCGGCAAGAAGGTCAGCCTTTCGGAAGCACAGCCGGGCGATCTGGTATTTTATGCGAAAAATGGCAAAATCAACCACGTCGCAATCTATATCGGCGGCGGACAGGTTATCCACGCCAGCAACCCCAGAACGGGCATTAAAATTTCAAACGTATCCTATCGGACACCTTACTCCGTCAGACGGGTGCTGTCGTAAAAAGGGGCTGTTTTGTGGCAGCGTGATACAGTCACAATCTTAATAAATTCCGGAAAATAGTATTTACAGCCCCATTTTTTTATGATATAGTCATTAGGTATGAATTCAGCCGGTGCTCAGGCTTGGGACACTCCGACCCATATCTTAGTACCAGGCGGTTAACATTTAAAGGAGGATTTACCCATGATTTCCAAAGAGAAGAAAACAGCAATCATCAAAGAGTATGCAAGAACCGAAGGCGACACAGGTTCACCGGAAGTTCAGGTTGCAGTCCTGACAGCAAGAATCCAGGAGCTGACCGAGCACTTAAAGAGCAACCCGAAGGATCATCATTCCAGACGTGGTCTGCTGCAGATGGTAGGTCAGAGACGTGGTCTGCTGGACTATCTGAAGAAGAATGACATCGAGAGATATCGTTCCCTGATCGAGAGACTGGGCATCAGAAAGTAAGACTTGGAGACAGGGCGGAAGCCGTACAGCTTTCTGCCCTGTTTTTCGTGCGATATGCTGCAGCTGCAAAAGAACCGGTGGCACAAAGGTGTTTTGCCGGGGCTGTTGTAAGCAGACAGGGTGTTGCACACGATGCAAAAAGCGGATACCGGAGCAATTCCGAGACCACTGACAAGCGCATTGAAGCCAGTGTGTTTTTCAGTAGTTTCGGCAGCTTTGTCTTTCGCTTTTTCCATCATCCGAAGCGTTTTCGGAACAATTTCCAACAACAAGGTAAAAGAAAAGGAGAGACAGAATGTACAAGACATTTTCCATGGAACTGGCCGGACGTACGTTAAGCGTAGACGTAGGCCGTGTAGCGGCACAGGCAAATGGCGCTGCATTTATGCACTATGGCGAGACAACCGTGCTTTCCACTGCAACTGCAAGTGAGAAGCCCAGAGAGGGAATCGATTTCTTCCCCCTGTCCGTTGAATTTGAAGAGAAGCTCTATGCAGTAGGCAAAATTCCCGGCGGCTTCAACAAGAGAGAAGGCAAGGCGAGCGAGAACTCCGTTCTGACCAGCCGTGTTATCGACCGCCCGATGCGTCCTCTGTTTCCGAAGGATTACAGAAACGACGTTACCTTAAATAACCTGGTTCTGTCCGTAGATCCCGAGTGTCGTCCTGAGCTGGTGGCAATGATCGGTTCTGCGATTGCAACCTGCATTTCCGATATTCCGTTTGCCGGTCCCTGCGCAATGACACAGGTTGGCATGATCGACGGGGAGTTTATTATCAACCCTTCTCAGGAACAGTGGAAAAAGGGTGATTTGCAGCTGACTGTCGCTTCCACAAGCGAAAAGGTTATCATGATCGAGGCCGGTGCAAACGAAGTTCCGGAAGCTGTTATGATCGATGCAATCTACAAAGCCCATGATGTAAACCAGACCCTGATTGAGTTCATCAACAAGATCGTTGCAGAAGTAGGCAAGCCGAAGCATTCCTACACCAGCTGCGCAGTTCCGCAGGAGCTGTTCGATGCGATGAAAGAGATCGTTCCTCCCGAAGAGATGGAACAGGCAGTCTTTACCGACGTAAAGCAGGTTCGTGAGGAGAATATCCGTCAGATTACAGCACGTCTGGAAGAGGCTTTTGCGGATAAAGAAGAATGGCTGGCTGTTTTAGGTGAGGCTGTTTATCAGTACCAGAAAAAGACCGTCCGCAAGATGATCTTAAAGGACCACAAGCGTCCTGACGGCCGTGCAATCACACAGATCCGTCCTCTGGCTGCAGAAGTAGATATCATTCCGAGAGTACACGGTTCCGCAATGTTTACCCGTGGACAGACTCAGATCTGCAACATCTGTACGCTGGCTCCTCTGTCTGAGGTTCAGAAGCTGGATGGCCTGGATGAAAACGAAGTATCGAAGCGTTACATGCATCATTATAACTTCCCGTCCTACTCTGTAGGCGAGACAAAGCCCTCCAGAGGTCCCGGACGTCGTGAAATCGGTCATGGTGCACTGGCTGAGAAGGCTCTGTGCCCGGTAATTCCTTCGGAAGAGGAATTCCCTTATGCAATCCGTACCGTATCCGAGACCTTCGAATCCAACGGTTCTACCTCCCAGGCTTCTGTCTGCGCATCTACACTGTCTCTGATGGCAGCGGGTGTTCCGATCAAGAAGCAGGTTGCTGGTATTTCCTGTGGTCTGGTTACCGGCGATACCGATGATGATTATATCGTCCTGACCGATATCCAGGGCCTGGAAGACTTCTTCGGCGATATGGACTTCAAGGTAGCAGGTACCCATGACGGTATCACCGCAATTCAGATGGATATCAAGATCCATGGCCTGACAAGACCGATTGTAGAAGAGGCGATTGCAAGAACCAAAGAAGCAAGAGAATATATCATCAACGAGATCATGACTCCCTGCATCGCACATCCGAGAGCAGAGGTTGGTAAATATGCACCGAAGATCATTTCCATCAAGATCGATCCTGAGAAGATCGGTGATGTTGTTGGTCAGAGAGGCAAGACCATTAACGAGATCATTGCCCGCACCGGTGTAAAGATCGATATCACAGATGACGGCAGCGTTTCCGTATGCGGTACTGATAAGGAAATGATGGATAAAGCCATCGAGATGATCAAAATCATCACCACCGAGTTCCAGGCTGGACAGATCTTCAAGGGCAAGGTTGTCAGCATCAAGGAGTTCGGCGCATTCGTTGAGTTCGCACCTGGCAAGGAAGGCATGGTTCACATCTCCAAGATCGCAAAAGAGCGCATCGACCGCGTGGAAGATGTCCTGACTCTGGGCGACCAGGTTACCGTTGTCTGCCTCGGCAAGGACAAGATGGGCAGAATGAGCTTCTCCATGAAGGACGTTGCCCAGGTTTGAGAAAACGGACCGCAGATGAGCAGGCGAGGCACTTCGAAGCCTGAACACGAAGCATCGTAAAAAACGCTGGTTTCAGCGTTGAAAAATAGGAAAAAAAGGCTCCTGCCTGCAGTATTGTGCTGCGGGCGGAAGCCTTTTTTTCATTTCATAGGAAAATGCGTCCTATGAAATAAAAACGCTCCGCTTAGGATGCGCACCCGTGCGACGCTCAGATTGCTTCCAGCAGGAGCGCGTGGGCGATGCCTGGGACGCTCTGCCCCTCGTTGTAGCTCGTTTTGGAAAGCAGCGCGCCGGTGGGGACGAATAGAATCCGCTTCCACTTTTTTTCGGAAAGCTGCTTTAACAAAAATGCGGACAGAACGGAAGCGCTGCAGCCGCAGCCGGAGCCGCCCGCGTGCGTGTCCTGTTTTTTGCAGTCGTAAATTTCAATGCCGCAGTCCATGTGGCGCTCCTCAAGGTCGATACCGGAGGTCTGTAAAAGGTCTAAGAGGACGTGCTGTCCGACTTTTCCGAGATCACCGGTTACAATTTTGTCATAATCGTTCGGTGCGGTGCCGAAATCTTCGAAATGCTGCCGGATGGTGTCCGCGGCGGCAGGAGCCATGCAGGCGCCCATGTTCATGGAATCCCGCAGACCGTAATCGACAATTTTTCCGGGAGTAAGGCCTGTGATCATCGCGCGATCATGCCCAGATGGAGCGTTTGCGAGGATGAACGCACCGCTTCCGGTCACAGTCCAGGAGGCGGAAAGCGGCCGCTGATTGCCGTAGCCGAGCGGAAAACGGAATTCCTTTTCTGCGCTGGCGAAATGGCTGCTTGTGACGCAGGCGGCAAAATCCGCAAAGCTGCCGGAAACGGCGAGGCTCGCGAGTGTGAGCGACAGCCCGCAGGTGGAGCAGGCGCCGTAGAGCCCGAAAAGCGGGCGTTCATACTGCATCAGCCCAAAGCTTGTGGCGATACTCTGTCCGAGCAGGTCACCTGCAAAAAGATATCGGATATCCGTAGAATGCAGTCCTGCCTTTTGGAGCGCCAGATGCAGGGCGTCGCGCTGCAGACTGCTTTCCGCATCCTCCCAGGTATCGCAGCCAAACAGGTCGTCTTCTCCTGCAAAGTCAAACAGCTCCCCGAGCGGTCCCTGCTTTTCTCGGCTGCCGACGACAGAGGCGCTGGAGCGGATATAGACCGGGACAGGAAGACGGATGCTCTGCCTGCCGCAGGCAAACAGTGCTGCAGGGCGGGAACAGAAAGAAGTTTCAGTCGTTTTATTCATGGTAATTTTCTAATCTCCCTTTCGAAAACGTTTCTGAGAACAGTATTGGTTCATTTATGAATTTCATACCAAAAAAGAACTGTACAAACCGGAAAACCTACTATACAATAAGGGCTGATTAGATGCCGGGATGCGTAGGTGAAAAAATCCGTAAGGCATCTTTTGATACCTTATAACAGGAGCAAAAGAAGATGGCAAAGGATAGGACAAAAGATTTGACCCAGGGAACTCCCTGGAAGGTGATTGCCGGGTTTTCACTGCCGGTAATCGGCGGAAATCTGTTTCAGCTGTTCTATACACTGGCAGACAGTATGATTGTCGGAAGGACGCTGGGGGCGGATGCGCTGGCTGCGGTCGGGGCGACGGCGACGATCGTATATTTTGTGCTGTGCTTCATTCAGGGACTGACCGGCGGATGTGGAATTTTACTGGGACAGGCATTCGGCGCGGGAAATGAAAAGCAGGTACGCGAATCCGTATCGGCGTCTGTATGGATCAGCGCGCTGTTTACAATCGTATTGACGGTTCTGTGCTGTAGCATGGTGCATCCGATTCTGCGGATGTTAAACACGCCGGTGGATATTTACGACCGGACGTATACCTACCTGTTTATTATCTTTCTGGGAAACGGCGCTACGGTCTTTTATAATATGATTTCCAATATTCTGCGCGCGTTGGGAGATTCCCGGACACCGCTGTATTTTCTGATTTTTTCTTCGCTGTTAAATGTTGTGCTGGACGTGGTATTTATCGTTCCGTTCGGCATGGACGTGGCGGGAGCTGCATGGGCGACCGTGCTGGCGCAGGCAATTTCCGCGGCATTGTGCATTGTGTTTGCGCTGAAACGTTTTACAATCCTGCATTTTTCTGCGAGAGAATGGCGTTTTTCTGCAGAGGCGGCATGGCGTCATTTAAAAGTCGGATTCCCGATGGGATTCCAGATGTCCGTCATGTGTATCGGTCAGCTTGCGATGCAGGCGGCGGTCAACCGGATCGGTACGAGTGCGATTGCAGGCTATACGGCGGCAAACAAGGTGGATCAGCTCTCCGTTTTAGTGGATAACGCGGTCGGAATCGGCATCGCCAACTATGTTGCACAAAACTATGGTGCAGGTAAAATGGACCGGATCAAAAAAGGCGTATGGCATTGCTTTTTAATGCTGACGGCGATGAATTTTGCGATGGGAGCGCTGCTTTTACTGGGACAGAGCTTCGTTGTCCCGATGTTTGTCACAAACCCGACGGCGGAAATCATGCAGTATTCCAAAGATTATCTGTTCACGGTTGTGCCGTTTTATTTCTTTCTGGGGGCGCTGCTTGTTTACCGCACCGCGATCCAGAGCGTGGGCAATACCTGGGCACCGTTTGCAGCCTGCGTGATTGAGCTGGCTGCGAGAATTCTGTGTGCGTCTGTGTTGTCCATTCCGTTTGGCTACCGCGCCGTCTGCTTTGCAACGCCGTTTGCATGGCTGACCGCCCTTTCCTTACTGATTCCGGTTTATATCGTCCTGATCCGGAAGCTGGTCGGCGGACAAAGCACCCAAACAAAAGCCTGAACAGGAGGTATCGATGCAAAAAGCAATATTAGTAGGGGTTAATCTAAACGAAAATCTGGATTTTGACCATTCGATGGAGGAGCTGGAAAACCTTGCGGAGGCGTGTGAGATCGAAGCAGCGGCGCAGGTTGTGCAGAATCTTCCGATGGTCAATAATGCCTTTTATATCGGGACAGGAAAGGTGGAAGAGGTCAAAAATCTGGTTTCCATGCTGGATGCAGACTGCGTGATTTTTGACAACTCCCTGACACCGTCCCAACAGAGAAACCTGCAGAATCAGCTGGAGGTTCCGGTCTGGGATCGGACGAACCTGATTCTGGAAATTTTTGACAGGCGCGCTCGGACAAAAGAAGCCCGTCTGCAGGTCGAAAGTGCGAATCTGCAGTATCTTCTGCCGCGTCTGGTCGGAATGCGGGATGCGCTTTCCAGACAGGGCGGCGGCGCCGGAGCGGGCGGCGGTGCCGGTGCCGGCGGTGGTCTTTCCAACAAGGGTGCCGGTGAAAAGAAGCTGGAGCTCGACCGCAGAAGGATTGAAAAGCGTATCAGCGAGCTGAACCGGGAATTAAAGGTCATGGAAAAGGACCGGGAGACACAGCGCAAGCGCCGGAAAGAAAGCGAACTGCCGTCGGTGGCTCTGGTAGGCTATACAAACGCGGGTAAGTCGACGCTGATGAACAAAATGTTGGACATCTGGATGGGCGACACGGAGAAAAAGGTTCTGGAAAAGGATATGCTGTTTGCCACGCTGGATACGACGGTGCGCAGAATCAGCCCCGGAGATAACCGGGATTTTCTGCTGTCGGATACGGTAGGGTTTATCAGCCAGCTGCCGCATACGCTGGTCAAGGCATTCCGCTCCACGCTGGAAGAAGCATGCACGGCAGATCTGCTGCTGCAGGTGGTCGATTTTTCCGATCCGCATCACCGGGAGCAGATGCAGGTGACACAAGAGACGTTAAAAGAGCTGCAGGCGGGACAGATTCCCTGTCTGTATGTGATGAATAAAGCCGATCTCGTGATGGAAGAAAGCGAGCTTCCTAAAGTTTCGGGCGATCGGATTTATCTGTCTGCGAAGCAGGGAATTGGGCTTGCCGAATTGCTGGAGCTGATTCAGAAGAAGCTGTTTGGCGATTACCGGGAATGCACGTTTTTGATTCCGTATACGGATGGTGCGGCGGTTTCGAGGCTGCAGGAGCAGGCGCTTGTGCGCAGCATTTCCTATGAGGCAGACGGCGTGCTGATTTCCGTGTCGTGTAAAGAAAGCGACGCCGGGCGGTATGCAGCGTATGCGGTAAGCACCTCGGACGATGCGGAAACGGCGTTTGAAAGGGAAGGCGCGTAGGGGGCGGCTGGCAGCTCATGACATGAGGCATGTGTGGATGGAAAGTGTGCAGCCACAGTGTTTCGAAAGCAGGCTTGCACAGAAAGAAGGCGAAGTATGGGTGTCAGAATGATGGAGTTTAAAATGGAGCGCCCGGGTCTGTTAAAAGAGGGCGACCATGTGACCGTGACGGAGGGCGTACTTCCGAGCAATTATTATTATACGATCGATCCGTCCCTTGCGATGTCGGGCAATTATCCGTTTCGGGAACGTTTGCTCGCGCGGGAGGGCGATGTGACGAGCGTTGTAGAAAATCCAAGGGGATTTTATGTGACTGTGGCATTTTCGGAGTGACAGTACAGGAAAAAGCGTGCTATACTAAAAAACGAAAGCCCCGAAGCGGGACGTACCCAGAGGAGGAAAAAGACATGTTTAAAGTAATTTCAACTGTGAAAGCACCGGCTGCAATCGGCCCTTATTCTCAGGCGATCGTTGCAGGAGATTTCTTATTTGCATCCGGACAGATTCCGATCAACCCGGCAAACGGAGCGATCGAAGCGGAAGGCATCGAGGCGCAGACAGAGCAGGTCATGAAAAATATCGGCGCAATTTTGGCTGAGGCCGGAACCGACTATACCCATGTGGTAAAGACAACCTGCTTTTTGGATGATATGGGCGATTTCGCTGCATTTAACGCAGTATACGAAAAATATTTTACCGGAAAGCCCGCAAGAAGCTGTGTTGCAGTGAAAAAGCTTCCCAAGGATGTTTTATGTGAAGTAGAAGTAGTCGCTTATTTAGGGGAATAATCCTATGAAAAATCTGATACTGATTGGCATGCCCGGCGCAGGAAAAAGCACGGTCGGTGTCGTGCTTGCAAAGCAGCAGGGATATCATTTCGTGGATTCCGATCTGGTCATTCAGGAGCAAACCGGACTTTTACTGCATGAGATCATCGAACAGCAGGGTGACGACGGTTTCCGGCAGGTGGAAAACCGGATCAATGCGGATCTGGCAGTCAAGCATTCTGTCATTGCGACCGGCGGCAGCGTGATTTATGGGCGGGAAGCCATGCAGCATCTGAAAAAAATCGGTGTTGTAATCTATCTGAAGCTGTCGTGCGAATCGATCGCAGCGCGTCTGGGCGATCTGCGCAAACGCGGCATTACGCTGCGGGAGGGACAGACGCTGCAGCAGCTTTACGATGAGCGTGTCCCGCTATACGAGCGTTATGCGGACATTACAGTGGACTGTGAAAACAAAAGTATTCGGGAGATTGTTGCAGAGATTGCGGCAAGACTGCCGAAGTGACAACAGGGGACAAGACAATTGAAACAGCAGTTTGAATCTGTGCGGAGCGGCTTTTTGCTGCTTCTTGCCGCATTTATCTGGGGCATTGCCTTTGTGGCGCAGAGTGTTGGAATGGATTACATGGGGCCGTGTACGTTTAATGCAGCCCGTTTTTTCATTGGCGGCATTGTGCTCCTGCCGGTGATCTGGACAAAAGAACGGATGGAAGCAAAAAAAGGCGCAACAGGAGCTCCTGCGAAAAAAAAGAAATTCGGCGCGCTTTTGCCTGGCGGCGTATGCTGCGGTATCGCGCTGTGTGCGGCAAGCCTTCTGCAGCAGTTTGGTATCCGGTATACGTCAGTGGGAAAAGCAGGATTCCTGACGACGCTCTATATCGTTATCGTGCCGCTGCTCGGGATTTTTGTGCGCCGCATTCCAGGTGTGAAGGTATGGTGCAGCGTTGTGGTTGCGTTAATCGGAATGTATCTTCTATGTATTTCCGGAAGCGTTCGGATCGGACTGGGGGATGCGCTGGTGATCGGCTGCGCGTTTGTATTTTCCATTCATATTCTGGTGGTGGATCATTTTGCAGAGCAGGTGGATGGCGTAAAGCTTTCGTGTCTGCAGTTTCTGACGAGCGGCGTCATCTGTCTGGTGCTTGCGTTTTTGACGGAGCATCCGTCCTGGAATGCATTGTTTGCCGGAATCGTGCCGGTTTTATACGCGGGCGTTCTGTCCAGCGGCGTTGGGTATACGCTTCAGGTTGTCGGACAGAAAAAAGTGGAGCCAACAGCGGCATCCCTGCTTTTGAGCATGGAATCTGTTTTTTCCGTGCTGGCAGGCTGGGTGATTCTGGGACAGAAGCTTTCGGCGAGGGAGCTTTTGGGCTGCGCACTCATGTTTGCAGCGGTGATCTGCGTACAGCTTCCGGATAAAAAGAAAACAAAGCAGGTGGAAACAGCCTGAAAAGTGGCGTGTATCGCACAAAAAGCTGTATACTTCAGAAGGGAGAAGACGGGGATGAAGGGACTTTCAAAAGAAGTAAGGGAGATTATGAAAGAATACATCGGCGACAACAGTGTAGCGGGTGTGACAGTGCTGGCGGTGCAGGATGGAAAAGAAATCTGCGACTGCCAGGAAGGCATGGCGGATATCGAAAATGGACGTGTGATGAAGCGCGATACGATTTTTCGGTTATATTCCCAGACGAAACCGGTTACCGGAGCGGCTGCGATGATTTTGATGGAGCGCGGCAAGCTGGATCTGTATCAGCCAGTTGCAGAATACCTGCCTGCATTCCGCGAACAAAAAATCTGGCGCAACGGCAGATGCGAAGCGCTTTTGCCCGGAGAACGGGAGATGCTGGTTGTCGATCTTTTACGGATGACGTCGGGGCTGATTTATGGCGATACGACGACGGAGCCGGGGCGGATGTATGAGCACGTTTTCGAAGAGGGAAAGGAACGGATGCATACACCAGAGGCGATGACGACAAGAAATGTGGCGGATGCACTGGCAAAGTGCCCGCTGCTTTATGCGCCCGGGCAGGGCTGGCAGTACGGTTCCTCTGCAGATGTGCTCGGTGCGGTTATTGAAGCTGCGTCCGGCAAACGGTTCGGGGAATTTTTGCAAGAAGAAATTTTCGAGCCGCTTGGAATGAAGGATACGGCGTTTTGGGTACCGGAGGAAAAGCAGGACCGTCTGGCGGCAGTCTACCAGACTGAAATTGACCAAAATGGTCAAAACGTACTGAAGCGCTATACGCAGGATCATCTGGTCGTTGCAAACCGGATGGAAAAGTCCCCTGCCTTTGAGTCGGGCGGTGCGGGACTTGCTTCGACGCTGGATGATTATATGAAATTTGCACAGATGCTGATGCAGGGCGGAAGCTTAAACGGCGTGCGGGTGCTGAGCGAAAAGACGACGAAGTATTTTACCAGTCCGGAGCTGATGCCGGTTTCTCAGAAGGTATTTTCTGAATGGGTCGGACTGGACGGCTACAGCTACGGCAACCTGATGCGCGTCTGCAAAAATCCGGCGCAGTGCGGTTATCTTGCAATGCAGGATGAATATGGCTGGGACGGCTGGCTGGGCGTTTACTTTGCAAACCTGCCTAATGAAAAGACGACCATCCTGATGGGGATGCAGAAGGTGGACGCAGGCACGTTTTCCATGACCCGCAAAATCCGCAATCGGATTGTGAGCAAGCTGTAAAGAAAATAGAAAATTCCGTTTCGCCGGGAAATTGCTGCCTACCAGAAACAGGAGGAAAAGAGCGTATGAAGGATCCCTTGTTTTTTAATTCCAACCCGGAGAAACCTGGTTTTCTGAAGTTTATTGCTGCCGGAAAAGTACGTTTTCACGGAATTGCATTGCAGTTTAAAACCGTGTAGAATGTATAATTAGCTTTTACAATCAAAATGGAAGGACTGTAAAAATGTATCAGAGAAGATCAAATCTGCAGAATCTGATGATTTTGCTGCTGGACTGTCTGACGATTGTCGTGAGCCTGATTCTGGCAAACTATATTCGAAATGGTCGACTGTTTGAGAGCGATGATGCCCGGATGGATTTCGGCCTTTTGCTCGGAGCAGTGCTTGTCGTTTTTCTGGCGATGAACCTGTTTGGCAGCCTGTACCGGAACATGATGCTGCGGGGACCGCTGCATGAATGCATGTGTGTGATTCGCAATAATGCAATCAGTTTTGCGGGCGCGGCGGTTGTACTGTATTTTATGGGACTGCTGGATGCTTACTCGCGCCTGGTGTTCTTCTATTTTCTTCTGATTGACTGTATCCTGATGCTGATTGTGCACCAGCTCTGGAAAAAATGTCTGCCGTCTTTGTACCGGATTTTTCGGGAGAGCAGGAAGACGCTGTTGGTTGCGGACGACGTGTTCGCAGTGCCGCTCGTCATGGATATGAAAAATTTTAAGGATTACAGCTATGAGTTCTGTGGACTGGCATTTCTGGGCGAAAAACCGGAAAATGGAGAGGTCGGCGGAATGTCGGTCGTAGCCGGGGCAGATGATCTGATCGATTACTGTAAAAGCGCGTCCCTGGATGAAGTGATCGTTGCAGTTGCGGATACCCAGAGCAAAGAGATGAAGCATGTTTTGGAAACGCTGGCAGAAATGGGACTGACGATTCATTACCGGATTCCTGTTCCGGAGCTGTCCGGTGCGAGCCAGAAAGCTCTGACGCAGTTTGGGCGCTTTTATACGATTACCTATGCGAATCGTTTTGTACCGGTTGGGCAGCTGGCGATGAAGCGGCTGCTGGACCTGGTCGGAGCGCTGGTCGGCTGTGTATTTTTAGGAATATTGACGGTGATCGTCGGGCCGATGATCAAGCTGGAGTCTCCTGGACCGATTTTCTTTGCACAGAAACGGGTTGGACGGAACGGCAGAATTTTTAAAATGTACAAATTCCGTTCCATGTATGCGGATGCGGAAGAGCGCAAAAAAGAACTGATGGCGCAGAATGAAATGAACGGCCTGATGTTTAAGATGGAAAACGATCCGCGGATTACAAAGGTGGGGGCTTTCTTACGAAAGACGAGCCTGGATGAATTTCCGCAGTTTATCAATATTTTAAAGGGCGATATGAGTCTTGTGGGAACCCGTCCGCCGACGTTGGATGAGTTTGCGCAGTACAGCCCGTATCATAAGAAACGCTTGAGCTTTCGCCCCGGTCTGACCGGAATGTGGCAGGTGAGCGGGCGCAGCGACATAACGGATTTCGAAGAAATTGTAAAGCTGGATGTAGAGTATATCGATAACTGGTCTTTCTGGCTGGACATTAAGATTTTATTGAAAACTTTCCTGGAGGTCTTTACACAAAAGGGCGCCAGATAAAAGACAGTTTTAATGATTCATAACAATAGAGTGTTCCCAAAGTGTACATTTTATTCATGACAATAGAATGCTCGCAGAGCGTGCATTCTATTGTTGCCTGAGTATTTGGCTGCGTATTGCGGCAGAATGTGAGGAGAATTTGAAAAAAAGAAAACCGGCAGCCTGTAACGGGCTGTTGAGAGGAATTCTGACAGGCATCTGTGTTTTTGGAGTAACGCTGTCCGGATGCAGCTCTTCGAATCCGGAGACGGCGGATACGGCAGGCGCTGAGACGATAACGCAGAGCAGCCCTGCAGAGGAAACTTCTATCGAAGAAGCAGAGGCAGCAGTGGACGCAGCACAGGTGGAAGCGGTTCTGCAGTCGGATGCAGAAATTCCTTTGAAATTGAACGAACTCTGTGCGTTGAATGCAGATGCATATGCGTGGCTGGAAATTCCTGGAACGGGCATCAGCCAGCCAATTCTGCAGAGCAGCATAGACGATGAATATTATCTAACCCATAACGCTGCAAAGGAAGAGGCGGAAGATGGGGCAATTTATACAGAGACAGCCAACGATATAGATTTTTCTGATGGCAATACCGTAATTTACGGACATAACACCTTGGATCGTTTTGAAAAGCTTCATGAGTATCAGGATCGTACTTTTTTTGATGAAAATCGGGAAGTGCGGATTTATCTGCCGGAGAAGATGCTTGTCTACCGCATTTTTGCAGCATATCCGTATGACGACAGGCATCTGATTGCCGCATATGATTTTTCAGATCCGATTATTTTCCGCAATTATCTGGAAGAAGTCTTTTCCATTCGTCAGATCGATGCTTTTATCGATGATACGATGGATGTGACGGAGGATGACAAGCTGATTACGCTGGAAACCGGTGTGAGCGGCGAGCCGGATCAGAGGTATCTGGTGCAGGCAGTTTTGGTTGAGGAACAGTAATGGAGCAGAAAAAGAGAAAACGCAGGAAAAAAAGGACGAAAAAGCGTTCCGCAATTTCAAAAGTTGGTCTTTTTTTCTTGATTTTGTTACTTGTGCTTCTGTTACTTGGAATTACTGTATCGGCAGGGTGGCTGTGGATGAACCACAGCGGTCAGAGCAGGCTTTCCCAAAAACAGGAAGCGGTACCGGAGCTGATGCAGCAGGCTGAATCGGAAGCGGAAAGCGAGATGATGCTGGAGGCGGGAAGCATCCGGTATCATGGAAAGGTTTATACCTACAAAAAGGATATTCTGACCTTTTTGTTTTTAGGAATTGATAAAAATGGAGAAGTAAAGGCTTCTTCCAATCTCTTTAAGGGCGGCCAGGCGGATGCACTGTTTCTGGCTGTACTCGACCCGGGAGAGAAAAAGATCAGCGTGATCGGAATCAACCGCGATACCATGGCTTCCATGAATGTGTATGATAAGAATGGGAGATATTCCGGAAGACAGACTGCACAGATTGCACTTTCCCACGCTTACGGGGACGGTCTGGAAGAAAGCTGCGAAAACAGCCTGGATGCAGTTTCCAACCTGTTCTATGGTCTTCCGATCCACGGTTACTGCGCACTGAACATGTCGGTTATATCGAAGTTAAACGATGCGGTCGGCGGTGTGGACGTCGTGATTCCGGAATCTGCAAACGGACTGGAAAAGGGCTGGACAACCGGAGCCGAGGTGCATTTAGAGGGCGATGCGGCGTACCAGTTTATTCATTATCGCGATACGGCGCAGGAACAGAGTGCAGAAGCACGCCTGGAGCGTCAAAAGCAGTATTTGAAGAAATTTATCCTTCAGGCAAAAGAAGCGATGAAGCAGGATATGACGCTTCCTTTGCAATTGTATACACAGATTACACCGTACATGGTAACGGATGTGACTGCGGATGAAGCGGTTTACCTGGCAGGTCAGGCGCTGTCCTACAGCTTTGGGGACGACGATTTTTATTCCATGACGGGAACGGTCAAAATGGGAGAAAAATTCGAAGAATTTTATCCCGATGAAACAGCACTGTATGAGCTGGTGCTGGACGTATTTTATGAAGAGGCGGCGGATTGACCTGCACGCCGAATAAAACGGTATTGGCAGACGGGACACCGCCTGTTAATATAAAAACAGAAGCCACACAATTTTACGAAAGGGGGATGATTGACATGAAAAAGAAAATGGCAATTGTTCTTTCACTTGTACTCGCATGCTCTATGAGCATGACCGCATTTGCAGCTCCCAGCCCGTCTCTGAATACAGGTAATACGCCTGCAGAACAGATCGTGGTTGACAGCTCTGTAACAGGCACAACAGCACAGGCGGGCGTCGGCAATGTAACCGGCCCTAACAGCGCAGTTGCTCCTGGAACAACTTTCGCAACAGTAAAAGGAAATCGTACAGCGGATGCAAGCGCTGTGCTGTTGGTCGTAGAACCGACTGTTGACACTGCATCTGCAAGCCATCTGGCAAGTGCCTTGAATACAAAAAAAGTCAAAGTAATTAACCAGAGCGGTGAGAAAAATATTTCCATCCTGAATAACGAAGGCAAGGTAAAATATCTGTGCACCAAGAAGATTTACCTGACCACTACGAACGGAGAACTGGTAGCGAGCAAGGGTTCCATCTCTGTTATGAGAAGCCTGAAAGAGATCGTTGGCAGCTATAAGCTTGCTGAAAACGAAACCATCAGAGCAATGTACAAGAGAGCAGACGGAAGCTACGCAGTACTGCCCGTTGTTATCAAAGGCGATGCAGTTTCTTTCGCACTTCCTTCCATCAGCGGCCCTGTTGAAGTTGTCTTTACAGCAGCAAGCGGAGTAAGACAGGAAACACTGCAGACTGCCAAAGCTCCCAAGCTTTGATGCATGGCCGACAGGCTAAGTTTTAGATCGAATAACAAATTAAATTTATTCGTGTGGTTTCCTTTGGAACACCGCCTCCTCTGAAACGGGGAAGCGGTGTTTTGCTTTTTGCTGCAAAAAAAGTCCTCCGCAAAAACGGAAGACTTTTCTGGATGTTGGCGTTGAGACTTATTCGTTCAAGGAATAACCGCAAGCGGTGCAATATTTTTGACTGTCTGCAGATTCGCCAATTTGGTGCTCTTCTTTTTCGGTATGACCGCAGAATTTACAGACCAGCTGAGGATAGGATTCATCAAGACTTTGCCCGACGGTGTATTCATGTGTACAGGATTGACCACAGATCTCACAGATACCGTCCGGATCAAATACACATGCGCCATCCATTGTATGTCCACACACGGAACAGGTTCCCTTGTGAATCCGCACGCCGCCTTCGGCAGTCTCGGTTGTATAGGTATACAGATGGGATTCTTCTTTTATAACGCCGCCGCATGCACCACAGATTTCTTTATGGGAAGAATCATCAGCGGTATAATGATCAGCGGTACAGCTTTCTGCCTGTTCTTCGTTGATATATCCACAGAGGACACATACGGGATCGTGCATAGTTGTTCCGGTGATCTGTTTCCTGCCGTCGAACTCATGATTGCAGGGGATCTCCGGTTCTGGTGTTGTCGGCTCCGGTGTTGGTGCAGGTGTCGGCACTGGGGTTGGAGCGGCAGAAGATGGTAAGGTCAAAGAGGACAGGATGTTCGAAACAGAGCTGTTGTCCACACTGGAAGGGACGATCAGTCTGGGGGATGCAAGGATCTGTCCGTTCATTCCGCTGACTGTAAAGCCGGCTTTTGTCGTTGCGTCAATGGTCGTATATTTTCGGTTTTCTTTGATACCGAAATTTACATAGTGAACATAGTATGCCAGAAGATCGTCGCCAAACGCCTTTTGCAGATCCGGATAAGCGGAACTGTATGCAAAAACATTGAAGTCAGAATTAATATCAGATCTTCCTTCGTTCAAACCGAAAATAACAAAATGGTTCCAAAGCGCTTCTGAGTCATTTCCAAAGGCCTTTGCAACATCCGGGTATGCTATTGCATACCGTTCGGGTTTGAAAACCTGCCTTAAAGCTTCAAGGGCTTCCGGGGTATATGTTATTTTGTACTTTTTCATAATTTCCTTGTGCAGAGAGGTCTCGGAAGAGGTGTTTTTGTTTATTGTATTCAGTGTATTCAGTGCGCTCATATTGTTTTTGACAATCATTGCGGCGTTTGCCGTCATACCGGAGCCCAGACACATGGTGAGGGCGAGAGCGAATGCCAGAAGTTTCTTTTTCAATATTCCATCCTCCTTTTTCTGAAAAAAAGTTCCTTTATCACAGGTCTATGTTACTATTTTTCAAAAAGCTTTGCAACGAAATCGCAATAAATAGTATTTCCGTTACAGTTCACTCGTACTTTTTTGTAAGCAGATTTCAGGCTTGCATGAAAATCTGCCTACAAAAAAGTACGGAGGGAGCGCCACTTTATGAGCAAAAAGGAGATGCGAAGCAGCGGAGAGCGTCGAAGCGCGGTTCATGACAATGCTGGTCCTTGGGATTCCGTATGCCGGTGCGGTTTCCGCGTTTGTGGCTGTCACTGCGCTGGTGCCGATTTTTGGCGCATGGATCGGCGGCGAAGCATTCGGCATCTTAGGGATGCTGTTCAGCGTTCCCGTCTGTGCTGTGCTGTTCAGTCTTTATTTAGAGTACATGAAGAACGCACACACCTTTTAAGACGTGGTCTATTTAACATACAGGACGATAACTTACTTCGTGAATGCCGGATTTAAGATCTTAGCTGACCGCCGTATCCTTGAAATCCACCGCCAAGTCCCCAAAAGTGGACTGTGTAGGCAATAGGCTGAAGTGCCTGCTCCGAAACGCTGGAAAGAACCCATGATCGCAGAATCTGCCATTGGACGCAAAAAAAACGGTGTGACCTTCACGGTCGCACCGTTTTTTACCCAACCGCAAGACTTATAGCTCCTTACGGCTGTCAAGTCTTGAATTTACAGGCTTTCGGGCATACAAAAAGCAGATGACGGGAATCGAACCCGCCTCCTCAGCTTGGGAAGCTGATGTTCTACCGATGAACTACATCTGCATGACATACATTATAGCATATGAATTCAAAAAAGAAAAGCATTTTATTCATAACAATAGAATATCCGCAGAGCGCACACGCCGTTGTATGGATTGTCCGTCAGAAGCTGCGAGAAAACTGCAACTACAGTTTTAGAGATTTTTCACTTTTCGTTCTCAGTATTCTATGATATACTGTCTGCAGAAGGCTTTGTAAGCGATGCAGAGCCAATATTACGGTTTTACGGAAGGTGAAAAGATGCAGAGAATATTATTAAAATTGAGCGGTGAAGCGCTTGCAGGAGAAAAGAAGCATGGTTTTGACGAGGATACTGTCAGGGCGGTAGCGCTTCAGGTAAAACAGCTGGTGGATGATGGCATTCAGGTCGGCATCGTGATCGGCGGAGGAAACTTCTGGAGAGGACGTACCAGCGAGCACATTGACCGCACCAAAGCGGATCAGATCGGTATGCTTGCGACAGTGATGAACTGCATCTACGTTTCAGAGATTTTCCGTTCGGTTGGCATGATGACCAACATTTTGACACCGTTTGAGTGCGGTTCCTTTACGAAGCTGTTTTCCAAGGATCGCGCGAACAAATATTTCGAAAAAGGAATGGTCGTATTCTTTGCAGGCGGTACGGGACATCCGTATTTTTCCACGGATACCGGCGTTGTGCTGCGCGCTATTGAGGTAGAGGCGGACGTTATTCTGCTCGCTAAGGCGATTGATGGCGTATATGACGACGATCCGGCGAAGAATCCGGCGGCGAAGAAGTATGACGAAGTATCGATTCATGAGGTAATCGAGAAAAATCTGCAGGTAGTGGATATGACTGCATCAATTCTGGCGAGAGACAACAAGATGCCGATGTGGGTATTTGGTTTAAATGAAAAAGACAGCATTGTCAACACAGTAAAGGGCAATTTTACCGGCACCAAGGTAACGGTATAAGGAGGATAGGAGAACAAGATGGACGAGAGATTACAGCAGTTTGAAACAAAAATGGAAAAGACCTGTGAATATCTGGAAGCAGATTTCATGACAATCCGTGCAGGACGTGCCAACCCGCATGTACTGGACAAAATCCGTGTGGATTACTACGGTTCTCCCACGCCGCTGCAGCAGGTGGGCAATGTAACTGTTCCCGAACCCCGCATGATCCAGATTGCACCCTGGGAAAAATCCCTGATCAAAGCAATCGAAAAAGCAATTATGGCGTCCGATATCGGCATCACCCCATCTAACGATGGTAATGTGATCCGTCTGGTATTCCCGGAGGTAACAGAGGAACGCCGTAAAGCGCTGGTAAAGGACGTTAAGAAAAAGGGCGAGGACGCAAAGGTTGCAGTCCGCAATGTCCGCCGTGATGGCAATGATTTTTTAAAGAAGCTGGGCAAGGAAGACGTTTCTGAGGATGAAATCAAGGAGCTGGAAGATCAGCTGCAGAAGCTGACTGACAAGTTCGGCAAGGATATCGACAAGCTGGTAGAAGCAAAATCCAAAGAGATTATGACCGTTTAAAACGGATACAAAAGTACATTCTGCCAGGATGAACAATGGAATGTACACGCTGAAAGCATTATATTGTCATGAATAGTGAGGGAGAAGGGGGCAGGCTGGGCTTGTCCCCTTCTCTCAGATAGGAGAAAAGAAAAAATGAATATTCCGAATCATGTGGCGATTATTCTGGATGGAAACGGCAGATGGGCAAAGGCAAAGGGCATGCCGCGCAACTACGGACATGTGCAGGGGGCAAAGACCGTAGAACAGATCTGCGAGGATGCATGGAATTTGGGCATCCATTATCTGACGGTATATGCGTTTTCCACTGAAAACTGGAATCGCCCCAAGGATGAAGTATCCGCGCTGATGACGCTTCTGCGCAATTATATGAAAAGCTGCTTAAAGCGTGCAACACAGAACAATATGTGCGTGCGCGTGATCGGGGATAAGACCGGGCTCGATGATGATATCCGCAAACGGATTGCGGAGCTGGAGGAAGCGACAAAGGACAACACCGGTCTGCATTTTCAGATTGCGATCAATTACGGCGGCAGGGATGAAATCCGCCGCGCTGTGACGAATCTGGCAGAGCAGGTACAGGCAGGGACCCTGCAACCGGAGGAAATCACCGAGGAAAAGATCAGTGCTGCGCTGGATACGGCAGGAATCCCGGAGCCAGACCTTTTGATCCGCACCTGCAATGAGCTTCGGATTTCCAATTTCCTGTTGTGGCAGCTGGCCTACACAGAGTTTTATTTTACACCGGTGGCGTGGCCCGATTTTTCAAAGGCAGAGCTGGAAAAGGCGATTGAGGCATATAATCATAGAGACAGAAGATATGGGCTGGTGAAGGAGGAGTAATGATGTTCTGGACGAGATTGGGCAGCAGCGTTGTGCTGGTTGTGCTGGCGCTGATTTTTCTGATCAGTGGAGGTCCTGTTCTGGGAGCGGTGTGTCTGCTGCTTTCCCTGACGGCTTACTACGAGCTGATTAAGGCGTGCCATGTGGAAAAAGATGGCAAAGCTACGCTGCTGGAAATCATGGGAGGCTGCGGAATTGTGCTGTATGGCGCAGCGATGATGCTTTCCAAAAACTTTCTCTGGGGAATCGGGGCAATTGTCCTGATGTTTCTGGCAGTGATGTTCGTCTATGTGTTCCATTTTCCCAAATACCATGCAGACCAGGTGATGACTGCTTTTTTCTGTGCATTTTACCCGGGGGTGCTGTTTCAATTTATCTATCTGACCCGGGAACTGAGCTGGGGAAAATATCTGGTGTGGCTCATTTTTATCAGCTCCTGGATCTGTGATACCTGTGCCTATTTGACCGGTATGGCAATTGGAAAACATAAGCTGGCACCTGTGCTCAGCCCGAAGAAATCGATAGAGGGTGCAATTGGAGGCGTAGTCGGTTCTGCCCTGGTGGGAGCATTATTCGCATGGCTGTTTCTTATTCCGGAGACCGGAAGCGATGCGATGATCTGGGTGGTTGCGCTGATCAGTGCTGCCGGTGCAGTCATTTCCCAGGTAGGAGATCTTTCAGCGTCTGCAATCAAACGAAATCACGATATTAAAGATTACGGAAAGATAATTCCGGGACACGGCGGGATCATGGATCGGTTCGACAGTGTGTTATTTACCGCACCGGTGATCTATTTCCTTTCGGTCATTTTGCTCGGAGCGGTTCATTAAAAAAAGGTTTCGGATTTTTCCGGAATTGTGTATAAGCGGGTACAGGAGAGGAAAACTATATGAAAAAAGTAGCAATTTTGGGTTCTACGGGGTCAATCGGAACCCAGACCCTGGAAATTATCCGGGATAATGAGGATTTACAGGCGGTTGCGCTGGCAGCAGGACAGAATGTCGATCTGATGGAAAAACAGATTCGGGAATTTCATCCGCAGATCGCGGGAATGTGGAGTGAGGAAGCGGCGGCTGACCTTCGGCAGAGAGTTTCAGATCTTCCGGTAAAAATCGTGTGCGGGATGGACGGACTGCTGGAAATCGCGTCTTTCCAGGAAAGCGACGTTGTCGTTACGGCGGTGGTCGGCATGATCGGTATCCGTCCGACCATCGCAGCGATTGAAAGCGGAAAGACGATTGCGCTTGCCAATAAAGAAACATTGGTGACAGCAGGACATATCATCATGCCGCTGGCCGCTCAAAGAAAGGTTCCGATTTTGCCGGTAGACAGTGAGCATTCCGCAATTTTCCAGTCTTTGCAGGGAAGAGCGGATAATCGGATCCACAGAATCTTGCTGACAGCCTCCGGCGGTCCGTTCCGCGGAAAAAAGCGTGCGGACTTAGAGCAGATGACGCTGGAGGATGCGTTGAAGCATCCGAACTGGTCGATGGGCAAAAAGGTGACAATTGATTCGGCATCCCTCGTCAATAAGGGGCTGGAAGTGATGGAAGCGAAGTGGCTGTTTGACGTATCTCTTGATCAGATTCAGGTTGTTGTGCATCCGCAGAGCATTGTGCATTCCGCAGTGGAATATGACGATGGTGCGGTGATTGCACAGCTCGGGCTTCCGGATATGAAGCTGCCAATCCAGTATGCCCTCGTTTATCCGGAAAGAAGACCGATGAACGCGCCATTTATGGATCTGTTTGCAATCCATCAGCTGACCTTTGAAGCACCGGACACCGAGACGTTTCCGGGACTTGCGCTCGCCTATCGGGCGGCAAGAGAAGGCGGCAGTATGCCGACCGTTTTCAATGCGGCGAATGAAATGGCTGTCAAGCTTCTGCTTCAGAAAAAGATCCGTTTCGTGCAGATTCCGGAAATCCTGGAAATGGCGATGGAGCATCATCATACTATAGAAAATCCTGATGTGGTGCAGATCCTTCAGGCAGAGGCTGAGACCTATGAACAAATCAGGCAGGAGATGAAACTTTGATCGGAACAATCATCATTTTTTTACTGATCTTTTTCGTGATCGTAATGGGACACGAATTTGGTCATTTCCTGATTGCAAAAGTGAACGGCATCCGTGTGAATGAATTTGCAATCGGGATGGGACCGAAGATTGCAGGCTTTAAAAAGGGGGAAACGGAATATGTGCTGCGGGCGTTCCCGTTGGGCGGCGCATGCATTTTTGAAGGGGAAGACGGACTGGAAGCGGCGAAAGAAGAGGCATCTGCCGCAGGCACGCCGGCGGATAAAACCGGACGGGGCGCTTTGCGGAATGTGCCGGTGGATGTGGATCGCGGAAATTTCCAGAACGCGCCGGTATGGAGCCGGATTGCCACTGTTTTTGCCGGACCGTTGTTTAACTTTTTACTGGCATTTATTTTCGCAATTATGGTTGCGGGTTACGCCGGTGCAGATCTGCCGGTGCTTGGCAGCGTAGTGGAGGGTTCTGCAGCGGAGGCAGCCGGAATGCAGGCGGGAGACAAAATCCTGCGGTTTAACAGCAAAATCAATCTGGCACGGGAAATTTCCCTGGAAATGGCATTGAATAAAACCGGAGAGCCTGTAAAAGTGGTATATGAGCGTGACGGTCAGGAGTATGAAACGACGCTGACGCCGATTTATAACGAAGAAGCAGGTAAATATCTGGTCGGCTTTCAGAATTATGCGTCCTATGATGAGGCGAAGGGGACAAAGCTGTTCCGTTATGCCTGGTACCAGCTGCGCTTTTGCATAAAAAATTCCGTGCTGAGCGTGAAATCCCTGGTAGAGGGTAAGTTGTCCAAGAACGACGTGGCAGGACCGGTTGGCATGGCACAGATCGTGGATCAGGTGAAAACAGCTGCAGAACCCGGCGGACCGATGCTTGTGTTCATGAACATGGTCAATCTGGCGATGCTTCTGTCAGTCAGCCTGGGCGTGATGAATTTGCTTCCGCTGCCCGCACTGGACGGTGGCAGACTGGTATTTTTGTTCCTGGAGGTACTTCGTGGAAAACCGATCCCACCGGAAAAAGAAGGCGTCATTCATTTCGCGGGCTTTGTCGCACTGATGGTTCTGATGGTGTTTGTGATGTTCAATGATATTCAGAGAATTATCGGGTGAAAAGGTTTCGGATAGGAACCCGCTTGGGCGGCTGCCCCATTCCAAAAGATGGTGCAGCCGCTCAAGTTATTTATTTCATAGGAAAATACGTCCTATGAAATAAAAACGCTCCGCGCGGATCGCACTGCAGCGGAATGGAAGAATGTCGCTTGCGCGACCCGCCGCAGGCGGAGAATCCTGCTTCGCAGGATTCTTTTTTATACCTTTTATACCTGCCATTACGTCCCCGGCTCTGCGATACGGCTGACCGCCACATAAATGTTTGAAATCTGATACCAGGTCGGATAATCCACGATTCCGGTTGCCGGGAGATTGAAGATACGCTGAAAAGCCCGCACCTGTGCAGCGGTCTGGGAACCGAAGATACCGTCGGCAGAGGTTTTCGGGATAGCAGGGTAGTTCTGTGCAATGCGGTTTAACTGCTCCTGTATCTGTCGAACCTTTGTGCCGGATGCACCGATTGTCAGGTCATAGCCAGGCCAGGAGGATGGGACGCCGCTGATGGCCTGGGCTGCGTTGATATACATGTCGTTGCCGTAATAGTAGCGGATGATCTCAATCGCGCTGTAGCCCTGATCACCGAGATATTTGGAGCCCCACTGGGAGAGACCCTGACAGCTGACGCGATTTCCGTCGCAATAGCTGGTAAAGATCGGCTGCCGCACGCCGGGGCGGGAGAGATAATTTGCAAAAATGGAGTCCACGAGGCGGTCGATGTTGCTGTAGATATTTCTGCCGTAGATGAATTTCTGGTCGTAGGCGGTGGAAGAGGTGATGGTAAAGGAATAGCCCTTTGCACGATACCATTCTGTGTATACACGATTCAGGGTAAAGGACTGAATGACGAGGATGTTGGCGTAGATAGTGCTCTCCGGCCAGGTTGCATAGATTTCGGAAGAAGCGACGTTTTTGATATAGTCTTTATAGCGGACATAGTAGTTTGGCGCGCTGGAATCGTCGGGAAGACCGTCGTGGACGATGATATATTCCGGGATGACGACGCGGCTTAAGACGATTTCTCCGGTTTCGGCTTCGGTTTTGATCTCAGCTTCCGGGATTTTGGCAGGATATTCACCGTAAAGCGTGTGATCCGGGATGAAAATGTCCTGTTCTTCGGGAGTGTCGGAAACTGCGGTGGGTGTCATGGAAACCGGAAGAATGCTGGATTCGTCCGGCAGAATTTCAGCGCCGTTGATACGGACGGGCTCGTAACCGTCCGCTTGTACTTCGATCATATAATCGGTGTATGGCCGCGGATTGGAAGGACTCTGGGAATAGGCGGGATTGGGCGCAGGCAGCAGGACGGACGTTGTCTGTCCGGATTCATCGGTAGTAAGAGTTTCAAGAATCTGTTCCGGGGAAGCACTGTCGGAGATCGTAACAGTAGCGCCCACAACCGGGAAAAAACCGACAGAAGAAGTTACGCAGATCATCAGGGAGCCGGGATAACCGGTTTCTTCTGCTGCAGCACAGGAAAGCTGTGGCATAAAAGTACCTCTCATATCCAGAATATGTGATAATAAGATATGCCGGAGATAGAAAAAATGATACGATGGTCTGCTCTAAACGTCAGCCGCCGAAAACCTGCCAGCAGCGCTGCGATCGACATATATCGAACGCTGGTTGCAACGGACTCTGATCAAAGCCCGTGCCGAACACCAGCCAAAGCCGAAAGCTGCGCAAACGAAAAAAACAGCACCCGTCGGTTATACGATAACCTGGCGGGCGTTGTTTTTTCCGGATAACCGGATCTTTTACAAAGCGTACAGTTGATTCGTTTAATCAAGATTCAGACAACGTTTCATTACATAGTTGCAGATCCAGAAAGCAGGAACGCATAGAACCAGATTTGCGAACAGGGAAATCAGCATAATTGACCAGTAAATGGAGGCAAAATCAGTCATCGGATTCGCAGAAGTCGATTGAAGGATGAACACGCCTGCGGTCGTAGGCGTAGTCAGAAGCATCATAGCGGTCGAAAGGATGGTGCTCAGCCCGAGATAACACAGGATGGATGCGAGCACCTTGTGGCTGGAAAACAGCTGTCCCAAAGAGATCGAGGCATAGATGGTAAGCAGGGAAAAGACAGAGCTGATGATCATCACGGGAATTGCCAGGAAGAGTATGGATGGAACAGTGAAAATCGTGTGGTACGACTGGAACATTGTCCGAAGCTCCAACAGATCTTCCGGAGAAAAATATGCCATTGTGGGCAGGGCAATCAAGGTGATCAAGGTAATTGCACCAACCAACAACAAATCGATCAGATAAAACCAGATGGTTCCGATGGTCAGCTTGGAGACAATCAGCATCCAGGGCTTGACAGGGAGCGTGTGCATCAGATAGCCCTCGTCGGTATAGAGATTTTTATAAAAACGGATAGCAAAATAGATTGTCAGGATCATGGAAAGACCGCTGAGAATCAGGATGTATGCGATGTAAAGTACAAAGTTTCGCACATTGAGATCTGTGCCGGCGCTAGCCTGGTCAGCAACGGAGAAGTATACGAGGCTGGCGGCGGAAAGCAGCACCGTGATAGTGAGCAGAAGGGCAGGAACTTTAAACGTATCTTTCCATTCATGGGAAATCAGTTTTGTGAGCATGAGAATACCTCCCGGAAATAAGAGTCTACGGACTGATGGCGGGTGTCCCGGATCTCCTCCACGCTGGAAGAGAGAATGATCTGTCCGTCTTTCAGGAAAATAACATCGTCCAGAAGCTGCTCGACGTCCGCAATCAAGTGTGTGGAGAGCAGAATTGACGCATCCTCGCTGTAATCCTGGATAATGGTCTTTAAAATGTAATCACGCGCGGCGGGATCGACGCCGGCGATCGGCTCGTCCAGAATATAGACCCTGGCGCGGCGGCTCATGACCATGATCAGCTGCACCTTTTCACGGGTTCCCTTCGAGAGCGTCTTTAAGGGGCTGGACGGATCGATGTCGAGCTTTTGCAACATTTCCTCCGCCTTTGCAGCGTCAAAGTCTGTATAAAAATCCCTGAAAAAAGAGAGCAGTCCCTTTACCCGGACAGTATCGGGCAGATAGGTGCGCTCCGGCAGATACGAAACGATCGCCTTGGTTTCGGGACCGGGAGCCTGGCCGCAGATGAAAATTTGTCCGGACGAGGGTACCAAAAGTCCGTTGATGAGTTTGATCAGTGTGGATTTGCCGCTGCCGTTGGAGCCTAAAAGCCCGACCATCCTGCCGGGAGCGATTTCGAGGCTGATATGGTCAAGCGCTGTTTTTTTGCCGAAGCGCTTGCTGACGTCCTGCAGACGGAGCAGGGTATCGGATGTCTGTGTCATGAATTTTCCTCCTTTTTGGCCAAAAGCAGCCGGATACTATCGTCTTTCTGATAGCCGAGATGCTGCATCCGCGTCAGAAACTGACTGATCTGAAGCTCTGCCAGCTCACTGCGCACCTGTTCAATCAAAGCAGTATCTTCGGTGACCGTCCGCCCGCTGGTGCGGCGCGTGACAATCAGACCGGTACGCTCCAGCTCGGTGAAGGCTTTCTGCATGGTGTTCGGATTGACGCTTGCCTGTGCAGCGAGGTCGCGGACACTGGGAAGCCGGGAGCCGGGCGGATAGAATCCGGATACGATTTCATGTTTGAGCCGGTCAACAATCTGGGTGTAAATAGGTCTGTCTGAATCAAGTTCCCATGGCATGTGAACACCTCCTTGCTTGTATGATTGATTTAATACAATAATACTTAAGCGGAACGCATTTGTCAATCCCTTGCGCGATATTCGGAAATAGGGTAATATAAAAGGTAAGACTATTGGAAATCACCGCCTGATCGGGAGCGTCCCGGCAGGCAAAAATGTGCAGAAAGGGGAACGCAAGTGAGAAGATTGGAAGAGCAGATTCTGACAGAAAAATACCGCAGAACAGAAGGAAAGCTGACGTTTTCTGTCCGGCTGGCAGAGCTGTCTGTTGCACCGGGGGAAGCTGCAGAGGGCGCGTTTACCATTTTTGCATCACAGGAAGAAATCCCGGCACAGGGCTATGTCCTGACAAAGGATGAGCGGATGGAGTGTAAAACGGAGTGGTTCAACGGCGTGCAGGAGAAAATCGTGTACCGATTTTGTGCAGACGGGCTGCAGGAGGGCGACAGCCTGCAGGGACAGTTCCTGATCATATCGGACTACGGGGAATACACGTTGCCGTGGAAGGTGACAGTGCGCAGAGAGGCGGCAGCAGGAATTGCAGGAAAAGTCTCGACGCTTGCCGGATTTACAGAGCTTGCGCGCACGGACTGGAAAACGGCGGTACAGTTTTTTTACAGCAAACCGTTTGCAGAAATCTGTAAAAAAGAAGGCGAAAAGACCTGGCTTTTGTACCGGGGGCTGTCCGCCGGATACTATAACAGCTCCAACGTCGAGACATTTCTGGAGGAAAACGGCTGCAAGCAGGCACTGACCTTTACTGCTGCCAAACCGGAAATTCAGGTCAAAGACGTACAGGAAACGGTACGGGAAGAGCTGCAGATTTTAAAAAATGGCTGGGGACCGGTCAGCCTGAAGGTACAGACAGAGGACGATTTTTTGTTTCTGGAAAAAAACAGAATCGGGGAGGATGACTTTTTAGGCAATCTCTGTCGCCTGTCGGTTTATATATCGGAAGAAAAGCTCCATGACGGGAAAAATTTCGGGACGGTGACGGTTTCGTGGAGTTGGGGCAGCTTTTTGGTCGGTGTCACAGCGACCCGCCGGAAAACGGGACTGTCTGCGGAAACCGAAAAAAAAAGCCGCCAGAAAAAATATACGATCCGTCTGACAGAGCTTTATTTAAAGCTGCGCGCAAAGCAGATCGACCTGGCAGACTGGCAGGAAAAGGTGCGGGAATGTGTGGAAGAGCTGGCTGTCCTGGATCGGAAAAGTATCGTGCCAAAGCTTTTTTCCGCACAGTTGTTATTGACGGAAAACAAAACAGAAGAGGCCGGCTGGATGTTAAAACAGCTGCGCCCGATGCTGGAGGGAGAAAGCCCGGCGGTCGTCAGCTATTATCTGTATCTGACGACACTGTACGATAAGCGCGAGGAGTATGTGAAGCGTGCCGCCGCGCGGGTGGAGGAAATTTATACCCGTTACCCGGAAGAATGGCGGATTGCGTGGCTGATGCTGTTTTTATCCCGTGAGATCAACCGGAGCACCTACCGGAAGTGGCAGTTTTTGCAGGAACAGTTCCAGAAAGGCTGCGTAAGCCCGCTGTTGTATCAGGAAGCGGTGCTTTTGCTGAACGCAGATCCGGCGCTTTTGACGGGGCTAGACCCGATTGTGCGCAGGGTTTTAGTTTATGGCGCACGGAAAGGGCTTTTGAATGAAAATCTCTGCGGACAGGTTGCAGAGCTTGCCTGCCGGGAAAAATATTTCGAACCGGTTTTGTTTGAAATTCTGGAGCGCAGCTGGGAAAAAAAGCAGTCCCCAGCCATTTTGCAGGCGATCTGTTCGTTATTGATCAAAGGAAACAAATGCGAGCAAAAGTGGCATGTCTGGTATGAAAGAGGTGTGGAAAACAAGCTGCGTGTCACGCGTCTGTATGAATATTATCTGTTGAGCACCGATCTGTCGCGGGATGTTGAACCGCCCAAAAGCGTGCTGCTGTATTTTGCCTACCAGTGCAACCTGGACTGGGAATATGCGGCGTGGCTGTATTCGTGCGTGGAGCGATGCAAGACAAAGGATCCGGAGCTTTACATCACCTACAAGCCGGAGCTGGATCATTTTTTGCTGGACTGCCTGAATAAGGGAAGAATCAACCGGCATCTGTCCTGGCTGTACCGGGAAAATTTGCCGGCGTTGGCGCTTGACAAAACGCAGGGGGAGACGATTACTTCACTGCTCGGAAGCACTGAGGTTGTATTGAACCGCAAGGAGTGCCGCAAGCTGATTGTCGTTCATCGCAGACTGAAAGGCGAAGAGACTTACTGGCTGCAGGATGGAAAAGCCTGCGTGTCCGTTTACGATCCGGAGGATTTGCTTTTTACAGAAGACGAAGAGCAGAACCGCCGTCTGGTGACTGTTGACAGGAAAGAGCTGCTTTCGTTTCAGGATGCAGTTTCTGCCTGGGGAATGGAAGCACTGCGGGAATGGGGCACAGAGAGCATTGCGTTTTTATTGGAAGCGGAAAAAAGAAAGCTTTCTAAACTCGATCAGATCGCCGTCTGGACGAAGCTTTGTACAAACAGACAGCTGGAGGGTGTTTACGGGCAGGAGCTTCGCTGCCGGTTGGCGGTGCGGCTGTCCGAACAGGAGAAAAATAAGGAGCTGAACGCCTTTTTGCGGACACTGTCCAAAGAGCAGATTGCGGAAAAGGACAGGCTATGCATGGCGCGACTGATGATTCTGCACGGTTTTTATGACAAAGCATATGAGTGGCTTGCCGGTCAGTGCTTTTGCAAACTTGAGCCGGCGGAGCTGATGCGCCTTTGCAGCAGACTTCTGGCAAAAGAAAGCTATCTCGAAGAAAAGCGCCTGATGCTTCTGTGTGCCCAGGCTGCGCTGAACGGAAAATATGACGATCGGATTTTACAGTATCTGGCGGATGCTTACGAGGGAAGCTGCAGCGAGCTGGAAGTGCTATTGCAGGCGGCGAAAAATTTTGAAATCGACATCTGGAAAATCAACAGAAAGCTCCTGATTCAGCTGTTGTTTACCGGTCAGGACGTGACGGAGCGGATGGATCTTTTGCGGGATTATATCAGTGCGGGCGGCAGTCCGGAGCTGGAAGAGGCATTTTTGTACCGCTGCGCCTATGCAAATGTGATTTTAAAGCAACCGATCCACCGATATATGGTGCAGATGATTTTGCGGCTCTGCAGATGGGGTGCAAAGGTAAGCAGGCTGTGCAAAATTGCGGCGCTGCAGTATTACGCCAAAAACAAAGGCATGTTAGAGGAAAAAAACCGCGGTCAGGTGGCTAAAATTATCAGGGAGTTATTTGAAGAAAACTGCCTGCTTCCGGTGCTGCAGCAGTTTGCAGACCTTGTGCCGGAGGTTTGGGAGATTCTGGACAAAACCTTTGTCGTATATGAGGGAGAACCCGAAAAACAGCTGGTTTTGAACTATCGAAGAGTAGAAGGGGAACGGGCGGAAGCGCAGTATCATGAAATGGAGCTTCCATGCGTTTGCGACGGCATTTATGCGGCGGGGTTTATTCTGTTTCCGGGAGAGCGGCTGCAGTATTATATCACAGTATCTGAAAAGCCGGAGATAATTTTGGAAAATGGCATGTTGCTTGCACAGGAGGAAGCTACAGAGGCAATGCAGGGCAGGTACCCATGGCTTTATGAAATGGCGCAGGCACAGCTTTTGCAGGAGGATTTATCAGCGCAGAAGGAGCGGATGCAAAACTATCTGTATACCGGGTTTTGTGCAAAACGACTGTTTGGAATGCTGGAATAGGGAGAAGGAACTATGTTTTTAGAACACAGGGAAAAAGAAGAAAACAAACGGCAGGCAACGGCTGGCTATGATCTGACGGATGCATATGCGCAAATCAGCTATTGTCTGCCGGGAGAACCCTGTCCAAAGACCATCAGCCTGCAGGCGGATCAGGAGCAGTATCTGATTCCGGCACTGCTGGGACGGTATACCGATCAGGATCTTTGGGTGTATGGACCGAAAGCGCAGGCAGCGGCAGCGGCCGGGGAGGTTTTTCTCGTTGATGGACTGCTGACGAAGGCAGCACACCAGGAAATGGTGGAGGTAGGCGGACAGAACTATAGCTCGGTTGCACTGCTTTCCCTTTTTTTAAAACGGACGATGTCGCTGCTTGCGCCGATCGTACGCCCGGAACGCCTGCAGGCGCTCGTCTTTTCTGTGCCGGAAGTGTCTGTACCCATATTGTCGGCGGTGACGGATGCGGTCGGCATGCTCGGTCTGAAAAATGCGAGTCTGTTTCTGATCGGACGCGCGGAGAGTTTTTTCTATTACAATATCTGCCAACCCGAAGAACTCTGGAAACAGGACGTGCTTCTGTGTGATTTTTCCGGCACGTTTCTGCATACGCTTCTGTTTACGGCAAACCGGAAAACATCTCCGGTCGCCTGCTTTGTGGAGGAAGCGGACTGGAAGGAAGTGGCGGCAGGCAGAGAAGATCTGGATCAGTGCTTTTTAGAGACGATGAAAGCGCTGATTGGCGATCGAAATGTTAGTTGTGTCTATCTGATTGGCGAAGGCTTTTTGGGAGAATGGTATCAGGAATCGCTGCGGTTTCTGTGCCAGGAACGCCGGGTATTTCTGGGCAACAACCTTTACAGCAAGGGAGCTTGTTATGCGGCCCGTCAGCGTATGACACCCGGCAGCGTTTCCGAAGGGTATGTGTTCCTCGGAAAAGATATGTTAAAGGCGAACATCAGTCTGTATGCGGAAAAGCGTGGGCAGGACAGCTGCCAGCCGCTTCTGGATGCCGGGACGAACTGGTACGATGCAAAGACGGAGATTGATTTCTTGCTGGAAGAGGAGAACCGCTTTTCGCTGCGGATTATGCCGCTAAACGGCGGCGAGATCCGGGATGTGGAGATCGCGCTGACCGGACTTCCACAGCGCCCGGCACGCACGACGCGCATCCACCTGCAGATCGACATGGCGGATCTGACGACGCTGCGCCTGAACATGGAAGATTTCGGCTTCGGAGAGTTCTTCCCGGCGACGCACCAGTTCTGGGAGAAGACGATTTCGATCGGGGAGCCGGATACTGCGGCAGGCAGCAGCACTGCAGCCCAGGCGTCAGCAGGTGCCGATACGACAGACACTGCAACTGTGGCGTCAGAACAGAGTGCAGCAGGCGCTGATGTAAAATCCGCTGCGCCGCCGGTTTTGGCAGAATCATAGACGAATTTTAGAGGAAAATCATGGGACGTGTATATCTGTGTCTGGGGCAGAACGCAGAATTGCCCTACTATTTTGAAAAAGCAAAAGTACATATCTGGAATATCGAAGAACTGTGCTATTTTATTCGGGAAAACGCATGGATAATGGAGCCGGAGCTGCTGACAAAAGAGCTGATCGACTGGGTTGCGCAGCAGTGCGGTTTGCCAAAGCTTGCGGTGCTGTTAAATGACAGCCTGAAAGAAGAGGACTGTGTGACGGCGTTTGCGGCATGTCTGTTTTCGTATACCGGATACTGTCCGCAGGAGCAGGCGCTGCAGGTGCAGAAAATCCTGCAGACGAATGCGGGAAATAACGAAACCGACCGGGCGAAGGCACGGGGGGATTATTTCCTCGAATCCGGAAAATATTTCCGCGCGCTGCAGGAATATGAGCCGCTGATGAAACAGCTGACCGGCGCAAAGCCGGAGATCGTCGGGAGTGTGTATCATAATGCGGGCTGCGCTTATGCAGGACTGTTTTTGTTCGATCGGGCGGCAGCCGCGTATGAAAAAGCGTGGAAGCTTCTGCGGGATAAAAGAAGCGCGGCCGGGTTTCTGGCGGCAAAACGGATGGGACTGTCTGAGCAGGAATATGTGGATTTTCTGGCGAAAAATCCAGAGCTGTACCAGATTTCGCTTCTGGTGGAGGAACAGCTAAAGGACTGCAGGCAGAAATGGCAGGGTACGCCAGGACAGGTCTTTTGTGCGTCCATGGAGGGGGCTTTGCAAAATGGTTCCGGAGATATTTGCCAAAAGCAGCTGGCAGATAAAATCAAAGAGCTGGAAAAAGAATACCGGGAAGCGGTTTCGTGATACCGGAGTTGTTATCGTAAGATGAGGCAGCCACACGTCAGTGCAGCTGCCTCATCTTTTCTGTAAAAGGAACATAAAAATTCCTGGCGGCTTGTATTTACAGCTTATGAAAAGCCGGTACCCGTTTCTCAAACGTGCAGTAATAAGAGAATCCGCATGCTTTCAGCACGTCAGCTGCGTGGTCGAAATGGCGTCCAATATCCTCCGGGCGGTGTGCATCGGAGCCGACTGTGATGATCTCACCGCCTTTTTTGCGGTACTGACGGATGAATTCGGTGCAGGGATGCTGCTCCTTTAAGCCTTTATCCAGACCGGCGGTGTTGATTTCGATGCCTTTGCCGTTGGCGATCAGCGTTTCAATGATGGGGTCAAAAATATCCGCATACTGTTCATAGCAGTAGTTTAAATCCTTTGTTTTGCTGTAACGGATCACATAGTCGATATGTCCGTAAATATCGAAATTGGTAAAGGAGCGGATGGATGTCAGGATTTCATTAAAGTAGGCGCGGTAGCCCTCCTCAGTTGTGATTCCTTCATAATAAGAGGGAAAAGCAGGATCCTGATGCTGTACGACATGGGTGGAGCCGATGATAAAGTCAAAATCATAGGATCTTGCGTAGTCGGAAATTTCTTTGAGGTAATCTGGCTGGAGTCCCAGTTCAACGCCGAATTTAATATTAATCTGTTCCCCGAATTTCTCCCTGGCGCGGAGCAGATCATAGAGATAGGAATCGGTATTTAATAAAAACATGTCTTCGGGACACTCTTCGGAAGCAGGATAGTGCAGGTCCATATGCTCGGTAAAGCATATTTCCTGATAACCGAGTGCGATGGCGCGCGCTGCCATGTCCTGCATGGGCGCTCTGGAGTCTCCGGAAAAGCTGGAGTGCATATGATAGTCTGCTAAAATTGGCATGAAAAACTCCTCCTGTTGGTGTTTGTTGATTTTTCATTCCAAAGTATAGCATAAAAACGACGTATGTTTCCAATATTTTTAATTTTACATCTTGATATTTTGAAACAAATTAGGTAGAATAATTGTGCTGATAAAATTTTGTCAAGCATACTGCCCTTTGATCGGACAGCTTGTCTGACAAAAGAATTTCAAAACATTTTTAGGAGGAAACTAAAATGGCAGTAAAAGTAGCAATTAATGGTTTTGGCCGTATCGGTCGTCTGGCTTTCAGACAGATGTTTGGCGCAGAAGGATTTGAGATCGTTGCAATCAACGACCTGACATCTCCCAAGATGCTGGCTCACTTACTGAAATATGATTCCACTCAGGGCAGATATGCACTGGCTGATAAGGTTGAAGCAGGCGAAGATTCCATCATCGTTGATGGCAAAGAGATCAAGATCTACGCTAAGGCTAACGCAGCAGAGCTTCCTTGGGGCGAAATCGGTGTTGACGTAGTTCTGGAGTGCACCGGCTTCTACACCTCTAAGGCTAAGGCTCAGGCTCATATCGATGCAGGCGCTAAGCACGTTGTTATTTCTGCTCCTGCAGGCAACGATCTGCCTACCATCGTTTACAATGTAAACCATGAGTCCCTTACCAACGAAGATACCATCATCTCCGCTGCATCCTGCACAACCAACTGTCTGGCACCTATGGCTAAGGCTCTGAACGACAACTTCCCGATCCAGTCTGGTATCATGTGCACCATCCACGCTTACACTGGCGATCAGATGACTCTGGATGGTCCTCAGAGAAAAGGCGATCTGAGAAGATCCCGTGCAGCAGCTGTTAACATCGTTCCTAACAGCACTGGCGCAGCTAAGGCAATCGGCCTGGTTATCCCTGAACTGAACGGCAAGCTGATCGGTTCCGCTCAGCGTGTACCTACCCCTACAGGTTCTACCACCATTCTGACTGCAGTTGTTAAGGGCAACCCTACAAAGGAAGCAATCAACGACGCTATGAAGGCTGCTTCTAATGAGTCCTTCGGTTACAACACCGATGAGATCGTATCCAGCGATATCGTTGGCATGAGATATGGTTCTCTGTTCGATGCAACTCAGACCATGGTTCTGCCTATCAACGACGAGCTGTCTGAAGTACAGGTTGTTTCCTGGTACGACAACGAGAACTCCTACACCAGCCAGATGGTTCGTACCATCAAGCACTTCGGCAAACTGCTGAACGCTTAATTGGCGTTAGGCTTTTTCGTATAAGACAAAGGCCATTGGAGGTCCGGTCTGAGAAGGACCGGGCCTCTTTTCATCGTATCGGAAACTTTGTTTCCATACGATAACAGTTAAAATTTCAGGAGGTTCCTATCATGGGCTTAAACAAGAAAACCGTTGATGACATCAACGTAAAAGGCAAAAGAGTTCTGGTAAGATGCGACTTTAACGTTCCGTTAAAGGATGGCGTGATCACAGATGAAACTCGTATCGTTGCAGCACTTCCTACAATCAAGAAGCTGATCAACGATGGCGGCAAGGTTATCCTTTGCTCTCATCTGGGCAAAGTAAAGAACGGCCCCAACGAAGGCGAGTCTTTAGCTCCTGTAGCAGTAAGACTGTCCGAGAAGCTGGGCAAAGAGGTAAAATTCGTTGCTGATTACAATGTAACCGGCGAAGCAGCTACCAAGGCTGTTGCTGAAATGGAAGACGGCGATGTTGTTCTGCTGCAGAATACCCGTTTCCGCGGCAAAGAAGAGACCAAGAACGGCGAAGAGTTCAGCAAAGAGCTGGCTGATCTGGCTGACGATTATGTATGCGATGCATTTGGTTCTTCTCACAGAGCACATGCATCTGTTGCAGGCGTTACCAAGTTCATCACCGAAAAAGGCGGCTCCAATGTTGTTGGTTATCTGATGCAGAAAGAAATCAACTTCCTGGGCAATGCAGTTGAGAACCCGGTTAGACCTTTCGTAGCGATTCTGGGCGGCGCTAAGGTTGCAGATAAGTTAAACGTTATCTCCAACCTGCTGGAGAAATGCGACACTCTGATCATCGGCGGCGGTATGGCATTTACTTTCTTAAAGGCTCAGGGTCTTGAGATCGGTAAGTCTCTGGTTGACGAAGAGAAGATCGACTACTGTAAGGAAATGATGGCTAAGGCTGAGAAGCTGGGCAAGAAGCTGATTCTGCCTGTAGACGCAGCTGTAGCTGACGCTTTCCCGAACCCGATCGATGCTGAGATCCCGGTTGACTATGTTGATGTTGAGAATATCCCTGCTGACAAGATCGGCCTGGATATCGGACCGAAATCTGCAGAACTGTTCGCAGAGGCTGCTAAGACAGCTAAGACTGTTGTTTGGAACGGACCTATGGGTGTATTCGAGAACCCTGTTCTGGCAAAAGGTACTATCGCTGTAGCGAAAGCTCTGGCTGAAACAGATGCTACCACCATCATCGGCGGCGGTGACTCCGCAGCAGCTGTAAACCAGCTTGGTTTCGCTGACAAGATGAGCCACATCTCCACCGGCGGCGGCGCTTCCCTGGAATTCCTGGAAGGCAAAGAGCTTCCTGGCGTAGCAGCAGCAGACGACAAAGAGTAAACAAAGGAGACCAATTTATCATGGCAAGAAGAAAGATCGTAGCCGGCAACTGGAAGATGAACATGACTCCCAGCCAGGCTGTAGAACTGTGCAATACCTTAAAAGACCTTGTAAAATCTGACGATGTAGACGTAGTTTACTGCGTACCTGCAATCGACATCGTACCTGTAGTAGAAGCTGTAAAAGGCACAAACGTTGAAGTTGGTGCTGAGAACATGTACTTCGAAGAAAAGGGTGCTTACACCGGAGAAATCTCTGCAGACATGCTGCTGGATGCTGGCGTAAAATATGTTATCATCGGTCATTCCGAGAGACGTGACTACTTCAAAGAGTGTGACTGCCTGCTGAACAAGAAGGTGAAGAAGGCTCTGGAAAAAGGTCTGATCCCGATCCTTTGCTGCGGCGAGACTCTGGAGCAGAGAGAAATGGGCGTTACCATGGACTGGATCCGTCTGCAGATCAAATCTGATCTGGCTGACGTTACCGCAGATCAGGTTAAGGGCATGGTTATTGCATACGAGCCTATCTGGGCAATCGGTACCGGCAAGACCGCTACCACCGAGCAGGCAGAAGAAGTCTGCAAGGGTATCCGTGAATGCATCGCTGAGATGTATGATACCGATACTGCAGAAGCTGTTCGTATCCAGTACGGCGGTTCTGTAAATGCCGGCAATGCAGCAGAGCTGTTTGCACAGCCTGATATCGATGGCGGTCTGGTTGGCGGCGCATCTCTGAAGGCTGATTTTGGCAAAATTGTAAATTACAAATAAGATCTGACTTTGTGCAGAGACAGGGCTGGCGCTTCGGCAATATTTGTCGGGCGTCAGCCCTTTTTTATCGTATGAAAACTTCATTTCCATATGATAAAAAACGCTCCGCGAGGATGCGCACTCGGCGCAAGGGTAGATGGTTGCCGAAGCAACCGCGCCTCGGCGCGAGAATGTGCCAAGGTACATTCTATTTTACCGTATAGGTTCTTTACATTTCCCACAAATGCCCCTTTAACAAAAGGCAGGAATGATGTATAATGAATATAATAAACGGGGTTTATTCCGAGGATTATAATCAAGTGGGAGGATGTATCATGAAAAACATTTTGTTCATCGCATCAGAAGGTGTGCCATTTATCAAGACAGGCGGACTGGCAGATGTGGTTGGATCACTGCCGAAGGGCATTGATAAGGAATATTATGATGTGAGGGTTATCCTGCCCAAGTATAACTGCATGCATCAGGATAAGAAGGATATGCTCCATTACAGAGATCACTTCTACATGGAATTTAACTGGAAAAACGAATATGTCGGCATTCTGGAAGCAGAATACGATGGGATTAAATATTATTTTATTGATAACGAATATTATTTTAACGGTTTTAAGCCGTACTGTGACAACGCTTTATTTGAAATTGAAAAGTTTGCATTTTTCTCAAAAGCTGCGCTGTCGATTCTGCCGGTGATCGGTTTCAGACCGGATTTGATTCACTGTCATGACTGGCAAACTGGTCTGATTCCGGTATATCTGCATGAACGCTTTGCAGGCGGTGAGTTTTATCGGGGTATCAAGACAGTTATGACGATCCATAACCTGAAATTCCAGGGCAAGTGGAGTATCAAGGAGGTTCAGAGCATTACCGGATTGCCGGATTACTATTTTGCACCGGATAAGCTGGAAGCATACAAGGATGCAAACCTGTTAAAAGGCGGTCTGGTATATGCGGATGCGATTACAACCGTAAGCCCGACCTATGCAGAAGAGATCAAGACACCGTTTTATGGCGAAGGCTTGGACGGATTGCTCCGTGCACGTTCGAATGACCTGCGTGGTATTTTGAATGGTATCGACTATGATGCGTTCAATCCGGAGACGGATCCTTACATCACGAACCGTTATAATGCAGTGAACTTCCGAAAAGAGAAGATTAAGAATAAACGTGCCCTGCAGGCGGATATGGGGCTGGAGCAGAATGACAAGACGATGCTAATCGGTATCGTATCCAGACTGACTGACCAGAAGGGCTTCGATCTGATTGCATACATGATGGATGAGCTGTGTCAGGATAATGTCCAGATTATCGTACTGGGTACCGGTGAAGAACGTTATGAAAACATGTTTCGCCATTTTGCATGGAAATATAACGGAAAGGTTTCCGCACAGATTTATTATTCCGAAGAGCTGTCCCATCGAATTTATGCGGCAAGCGATGCGTTTTTGATGCCGTCGCTGTTTGAACCCTGTGGTTTAAGCCAGCTGATGAGCCTGCGTTACGGAACCGTTCCGATCGTCCGCGAGACTGGCGGTTTAAAAGATACCGTATGGCCTTACAACGAATTCGAAGGAACCGGAACCGGATTCTCCTTTACGAATTATAACGCCCATGAAATGCTCGCAACGATCCGTTATGCAGAACAGATCTACTATGATAAGAAGCGCGAGTGGAATAAGATCATCGACCGTGCGATGGCAGCGGACTTCTCCTGGAATGTTTCCGCACAGAAATATCAGGAGATGTATGACTGGCTGATCGGACGTTGAATAAAATTAGAATGAAATAGGAAAGCTGCAGGCTGAAAGGTCTGCAGTTTTTTTGTATAAAACTTTCGCGGTGCGGGCATTCTGTGAAAAAAGGAAAGGCAGAATGCGATGATAAAACGGCAAAGGGTGATTTTGTCCGCGGTTGCGTGTCTGTGTCTGCTCCTCGGGCTTGGAATCGGACTGAATGGCTGCGGTCAAAAAGGCGATCTGAGTGAAAAAGAAGAAAACTCTGTGGAAAGCCAGATGGGAGAGGTGCAGCAGGGCGTAGAACAAAATACAGACAATGCAAAACAGTTTCATGGAAATTCGGGCAACTCTGAAACGGGAGAACGGGCACGCACATCGGAACAGGTGCACGCATCAGATCAGGATTTACAAAACAGAGGACAGGGCAGAAATGGACAGCTGCAAACGTCTGAATGGCAGCGTGCATCGACATGGATTGGAAGCGGGAGCGTGGCAGAATCCGGGCGTGTGACAGAAAATGTGCGCGCGACAGAATCCGGGCGGTCGGGAAGCCTGCTTGGGGGTGGAAGCGGCAGCGTAACGTATCAGGTAAAAACGGTGCAGGAAAATTTTCATGCGGAAGATGGGACGGTGCTGTATCAGCTGCAGCTGTCGTGGCCGTATTTTGCCGGGAAGGCGGGCGGAGTCCTGCAGGTCAATCGTTTTTTCGAGGACTGGAAAAATGAAAAGCTGCGCATTTATGAAGCGGATGGGGATTCCATCCGACAAGCCGCGTTGGAAATCTATCGGGAGAGCAAAGACAGCGGATGGACGGGCAGTTGGACAGAGCGCTATCGCGTCAGTCGGGTGTGCACGAAAGGGCAGTATGTGAGCGTTTTGCTGGATTCTGATTTAAAGGAAGGAAACTTGAAAAAAATCCCGCACCGGGAAAGCTATGTGCTTGATCTCGAAAGCGGGCAGCAGGTGACGCTGGAAACATTGTTGGGAAAATCCAGAGAGGAATGTTATCAGCTGCTGCAGGAGGCGTATCGTGACAAACTGCGCGAAAATCCGGGCGTTTATTATGCGGATGCGGAAGAAAAAATTGCAGCGTTGAATCCGGAGAAAATTGGCTGGTATTTTACGGAAACAGCGATCGTCTGCTATCTGGAGCCGTACACAATTGCCCTGCCGGAAGAGGGCTATGTGGAGGCAGAGCTGCCGATCGAGGATGATCGTGAATAAAATTCTGTGGTTCGGAAATACTCATCAGGAAAACCGTGCGGTTTTCAAGTAAAAATATCTGTAGAAACGAAGGCAGAAGATTGAAAAATAAAATTTTTCAATCGCGAGATTTGTGTCTGCGCGCACTTGACACAAACTCGACATGCGCAAAAAGCGTGCGCAGAAATGAGAGGAAAATATGAACTTATCGGAACTGGAACTGCAGAATTTACGTCACCTGATCGGCGGATACGATACGACGCATTGTAAGATGCAGGAATATGCGGAGTGCGCACAGGATGCGAAAGTGAAGCAGTTTTTCGAAAAAGGCGCGAAGTCTGCGATGGAGAACAAGCAGGCGTTGATGGATTTCCTGCGCTGAGCAGGGGCAAGGAGAGGAATATGTTTGAAGATAAGACGATGGTAGCGGACACGCTGGCAGGAATCAACGGAGAGCTGATGCGGTTTGGCGAGATGATTCCGCAGACAGAAAATAAAGAGTTAAAAACAACCCTGAAACAGTTTCGGGCTGCGTGCGAGCAGTCTCAGGAAGAACTGTATCAGATCGCACGGGAAAAATCCTATTATGTCCCTGCAGCTGAGGCAACGCAGAAGGAGATTGAGCATGTGCGGAACCTGTTTTCCAAAAGCAGCCTGTAGGCAGAAGCAGCGGCGGGATAATCCGCCGCTGCTTTTTGTTCTCGTATAGGAAACTTCGTTTCCATACGAGAAAAATGCTCGCAGAGCGTGCATTCTATTGTTTTTAGTCCTCCGCCATCCGGATGCCGGAAATATCCGTCGAAATCACCATAGAGTAGTTCGTGTGGTAAATAACGAATCCAGGCTTTGCACCGGCCACCTTTTTAACCTGTTTTTTTTCTACATAATCGACTTCGATTTTTTCCTGATCGCGTCCGGTGGAGTAGTGGGCGGCAAGACGTGCGGCTTCTTCAAAGGTTGCGTCCGGAAGCTCTTTTCCGCCGGTTTTTACGATGACATGAGAACCCGGTCTGCCCTTTGCATGGAACCACCAGTCGTTGCCGACAGCAAACTTAAAGGTCAGTTCCTCATTCTGCAGGTTGTTCTTACCGACATACATGGAAAAACCATCGCTGCTGATATAGTGGAATGGACGGCTTGTGATTTTTACCTTTTTGGAACCGCCTTTTCGGCGGATATAGCCGCTTTCGATCAGCTCTTCCTTGATCTGAACAAGGTCTTCCTCTGCACGTGCGATGTCGAGGGCGTTCGCAACGGATTCCAGATGCTCGATTTCATCATGCACCTCTTTGGTCAGGGCACTCAACGCTTCATTGGTACGTTTCAGCTTATTATATTTTTCAAAATATTTCTTCGCATTTTCTCCGGCAGTCAGCTGCGGATCGAGGGGGATTGTGACAGGTTCGCCGTTGTAGTAATTGACCGCCTCGAGGGATTTGTCACCGGGCTGTGCACTGTAACCGTAGGTATTCAATAACTCGCCCCAGATGCGGTATTTGTCGCGTTTTTCGGTGTCTTTAAGCTGCTTTAACTGGAGGTCGTATTTTTTGACATTGCGCTCGAGGGCGGTGGATACGATTCTGCGCAGGTCAGAAGAACGCTGACGGATGCGGGTGATTTTGTTTTTCTCCGCATAATAATCTTCCAGAAGCGACGAAATTTCCGCATAGTCTTTGCGGCTGGATTCCGGATAGGAGGTCAGCTTCAGCGCGGCATATTCTGCAGGCACGTCGTTTTCATAGACGATACAGGGAGAAAATTGTCCGTTTTTCACCTGGGTGATGATCTCAGAAAATGCGTTCCAGAGAGATTCTTTATCGGTATCTGTACATGCAGCGGTAGAAAGTGCGGCATGCCCGCCGGCGCGGAAGCAGATTTCGTGTGAAATTGCGGGAGAGAGTCCGGTGAAAGTCGTATAAAGCGCCTTGAAACAGTCGCAGGGCTTTAAAAAGACCTGTTCCATAAAAAGGGTGCGGTCTGCAGTGAGCGGGTCGAATTTTTCCTGGGTGTGAGGGATGAACCACGGCTTGCCGGGCAGAACCTCGCGGACAGAGCTGACCAGACCGGAAATGTGCTTGATACTATCCAGTATTTTGTTGTCCTCATCGCAGAAGATGATGTTGCTGTGCTTTCCCATGATTTCGACGATCAGCTTTTTGCGGCGCAGATCACCCAGCTCATCTAGGTGTTCCAGTTCAAAAATGACGATTCGTTCCAGACCAGGCTGGGAAATGGAGACGATACGCGCATTCTGGACATGCTTTCGAAGCAGCATACAGAAATTCGGCGCGGTCATGGGGCTTGGTTTATTGTCGCGCGTCAGATAGATGAGCGGCAGGGAAGCGCTTGCAGAGAGACAGAGACGCTGCTGACCGTTTTTGCCTTTAATCGTGCAGAGCAGCTCGTCAGGTTCAGGCTGGGCGATTTTGGACAGCCGACCGTCTATGAGATTGTCCTGTAAATCTTTTACAATATTTGCAATGGTAATGCCATCAAATGCCATGAAAATTCCTCTTTTCTTTCGGTTTGGGACCGGTAATGCGTCAAGTCTGTGCAGGGAGAGCTGACAATATCTGCACAGACACTGTTATCAGTATAACAGAACGGGCAGCGAATGAAAAGGGGCGTGGGAAAAACGCATGGCAAACGCAAGGATGATCCTTCCTGCGTTTGTCATGGCTCACCCCAACAGAAATCCTTGACGGAATCCAGGTCGGCGATTATAATAAAATGGATTATGGGAATTCCAATGTTGCCGGCAAAATGCGCCGGTCGGATGGGAGAACAGATGATAAAGAGTATGACGGGATTTGGCAGATGTGAGATCTGCGAGGATAACCGCAAATTTACAGTGGAGATGAAATCGGTCAATCACCGGTATCTGGACGTGAATTTAAAGATGCCAAAGAAGCTGAATTTCTTTGAAGCTGCGATCCGCAATCTTTTGAAAGAGTACATCCAGCGAGGCAAGGTGGATGTTTTTATCACCTACGAGGATCTCGGGCAGGAGAAGGTCAGCATTCGTTATAATAAGGATGTGGCTGCGAAGTATCTGGATTATTTAAGACAGATGTCGGCGGATTTCGGACTGGAAGACGACACGAAGCTGTCTTCCCTTGCGCGGTTTCCGGAAGTATTTTCGATGGAAGAGGAAGAACCGGACGAAGAGGGAATCTGGAAGACGTTAGAAAAGGCGCTGCGCTCGGCGGCAGAGGGCTTTGTCACTGCGAGAGTGCGCGAGGGAGAGACGTTAAAGACCGATCTGTGCGCAAAGCTCGACGAGATGAAAGGCTATGTGGATTTTATCGAAGAGCGTTCTCCGCAGATTGTATCGGAATACCGTCAGAAACTGACCCAGCGGGTACAGGAGCTGCTTGGCGACGTCAAGGCAGACGAGAGCCGCCTGCTGACAGAAGTTACGGTTTATGCAGACAAAATCTGTGTGGATGAAGAGATTGTGCGCCTGCAGAGTCATATTTCTGCAATGAAAAAGTCTCTGACAGATGGTGGAAGCATCGGCAGAAAGCTGGATTTCCTGGCACAGGAGATGAACCGCGAAGCAAACACGATCCTGTCCAAAACGACCGATCTGGAGCTGTCCAACTGCGGAATCGAGTTAAAGACGCTGATCGAAAAGGTACGCGAGCAGATTCAGAATATCGAGTAAAGGCGGAAACAGGATTGAGCCAGTTTATACATATCGGTTTTGGCAATATTGTCAATACGGATAAAATCATTGCAGTGGTCAGCCCGGATTCGGCACCGGTCAAGCGTCTCGTACAAAAGGCGAGGGAGACCGGAAACGCAGTGGATGCCACCCAGGGCAGACGAACGAAGGCGGTTCTTGTGATGGAAAACAGTCAGTTGATTTTGTCGGCGCTGCTGCCGGAGACGATTGCGGCGAGGGCTCAGCTGCCGCAGGATACGCAGCCGTCTGCAGAGGAGGAAAAACAGGATGAATCATAGAGGATTGCTGGTCGTAGTGTCCGGCTTTTCCGGCGTCGGAAAGGGTACGCTGGTCAAAAAGCTCGTGACAGAATGTGACAATTATGCACTTTCCGTATCCATGACGACAAGAAAGCCGAGAAAGGGAGAAATCGACGGCGTTTCTTATTTTTTCGTGGATCACGATACGTTTGAACAGACGATTGCACAGGATGGACTTGTGGAATACGCAAGCTATGTGGGCAATTATTATGGCACGCCGAAGGCATGGGTCGAAGAGCAGCGCAACAGCGGCAAGGACGTTGTGCTCGAAATCGAAGTGCAGGGCGCACTGAAAGTAAAGGAAAAGTTTCCGGACGCAGTGCTGATTTTTGTGCTGCCCCCGTCTGCAAAGGAGCTAAAGAGCCGACTGGAGGGCCGCGGAACGGAAACACAGGACGTGGTTTTAAAGCGTCTTTCCCGCGCAGAGGAAGAATCTGCGTTTGTAGAGCAGTATGATTATATTGTAGTCAATGACGATCTGGGAGCGTGCATGGAGGCGGTCAACGGGATTGTCCGTGCAGAGCATCAGCGCCCGAATCTGAATTTGGAGCATATTACAAACTTAAAGGAAGAGCTGAACGCTCTCGTGAAAGGAGAAAATTAACATGTTACATCCTTCTTATTCTGATCTGATGAAAGTCGTAAACAGCGAGGTAGAACCCGGCGAAGAGAAGATTGTAAACAGCCGTTATTCCATCGTAATGGCAACAGCAAAAAGAGCAAGACAGATCATAGGCGGACATGAGCCGATGGTAAAGGTAAAGCCCGGCGAGAAGCCGCTTTCCATCGCTGTAGATGAGCTCAATCAGGGCAAAATCAAGATCCTCGGCGAGGAAGAGGAAGAAGATTAAATCTCCTGGAAAGGAACAACATATGCAGATTTTATTTGTATCCCTGGGTTGTGATAAGAACCTGGTGGACACGGAAATGATGCTCGGTCAGCTGGCGGAAAAGGGCTATACCTTTACCGATGATGAGGCGGAAGCGGACATTGCGGTTGTCAACAGCTGCTGTTTTATCGGCGACGCCAAGGAAGAGAGCATCAACACGATTCTGCAGCTTGCAGAATTGAAAACGGAAGGACAGTTAAAGGCGCTGATCGTCTGCGGCTGTCTGGCACAGCGTTACAAAGATGAAATTCAGACGGAAATTCCGGAGGTGGATGCGATCATCGGCACGACGGCGATTGATATGATCGTAGAAACTGTCGATTCCGTCCTGGCAGGAAAAAGTGAGAATCATCTCGAAGATATCGACCGCGCCTGCGTTTACGGGGTTCCGAGAAGTGTTACGACAGGCGGACATTTTGCGTATCTGAAAATCGCAGAGGGCTGTAATAAGAGATGCACCTACTGCGTTATTCCCTCTGTGCGCGGCAATTACCGATCGATTCCGATGGAGTCCCTCGTGCGTGAGGCAAAAAAGCTGGTGGAAAACGGTGCGAAGGAGCTGATCTTAGTCGCACAGGAGACGACCGTTTACGGCATCGACCTTTATGGGGAAAAGATGCTGCCGGAGCTTCTGCGCAAGCTTTGCACGATCGAAGGGCTTGTCTGGATTCGCCTGCTTTACTGTTATCCGGAAGAAATTACAAAAGAGCTGATTCAGGTCATGAAGGAGCAGCCGAAAGTCTGTCACTACCTGGATATGCCGATTCAGCATGCATCCGATAAAATTCTTGCGAAAATGGGACGCAAAACCCGGAAAGAAGAGCTGGAAGGGATTATTGCAAAGCTTCGGGAAGAAATCCCGGACATCTGTCTGCGTACAACATTGATTTCAGGTTTCCCCGGAGAAACGGAAAAAGACCATGAAGAGCTGTTGGATTTTGTCAATCGGATGGAATTCGACCGCCTTGGTGTTTTCCCATATTCTCAGGAAGAAAATACGCCCGCCGCAGAGATGCCGGATCAGGTGGAGGAATCCGTGAAGCTGGAGCGTCAGGCGGAAATCATGGAGCTGCAGCAGGATATCGCGTTTGACAAGGACGAATCCATGATCGGACGCTCGCTGCTTGCGATGATCGAGGGCAAGGTGGCGGACGAAAACGCTTATGTGGCGAGAACCTACCGCGATGCGCCCAATGTGGACGGATATCTGTTTATCAACACTTCCAGAGAACTGATGACGGGAGATTTTGTACAGGCAAGAGTTACAGGCGCTTATGAATACGATCTGATAGGAGAATTGGAAGATGAATTTACCAAATAAACTGACGATGGCGAGAGTCATCATGATTCCGTTTTTTGTTATTTTTATGCTGACTGGATGGGGTGGAGAGGCCTCTAAATGGATCAGCCTTGCAATTTTTATTGTGGCAAGTCTGACGGATCTGCTGGACGGTCACATCGCAAGGAAGCATAACCTGGTTACCAACTTCGGTAAATTTATGGATCCGCTGGCAGATAAGCTGCTGGTGTGTTCTGCAATGATCTGCCTGGTGGAAATGGGACGGATTCCGGCATGGATCGTTATCGTGATCATCAGCCGCGAATTTATCATCAGCGGCTTCCGCCTGATCGCTTCTGACAACGGACGCGTGATTGCAGCAAGCTACTGGGGCAAGTTCAAAACGACGTTCCAGATGGTTATGATCTGTCTGATGATTGCCAATATCGAAGCACTGTCTGTATTGACCACGATTGTAATGTGGGTGGCGCTGGTGCTGACAGTGGTATCTCTGGTAGATTATCTGATGAAAAACAAAGATGTGCTCAAAGACCAGCACTGATCAGGATAAAAATTCTGCTTTGCCGTAATGTGGCTTTTGCAGAGTACTTTTATGAATTTTAGGAAAAGACAGGCGCGCTGCGCATGACGCTTTTTTATAACAATAGAATGCTCGCGGAGCGTGCATTCATTGTTTGCGCATGTGCCGCGCGCCTGAGCTGTTATATGGAAAAACGGAAAATACAGCGCAGGATTTCCGAAAATGCAGACAGGAGAAAGATTGAAAAATAAAATTTTTCAATCACGAGATTTGTGTCTGCACGCACTTGACACAAACTCGACATGAGCAAAAAACGTGCGCAGAAATGAGGAAAATTATGACAGTAGAATTGATTTCAGTCGGAACAGAGATTTTGCTGGGAAATATCGTAAATACGAACGCGGCGTGGCTGTCGGAGCAGTGTGCGCGGCTGGGGCTTTCCTGCTATTATCAGAGCGTAGTCGGCGACAACGCGGTGCGCTTAAAGGAGCAGATACAGCAGGCGCTGAACCGTTCGGATATCGTTATTTTGACAGGCGGACTGGGACCTACGACGGATGACCTGACCAAAGAGACTGCAGCGCAGCTGATGGGGAAAGGTCTGGTGATGGATATGCACAGCCTGGAACGCGTCGAGGCGTATTTTAAGGCGCGCAGGATCGAAATGACCGAAAATAACAAAAAACAGGCGCTCTGCCCGGAGGGAGCAATGGTGCTCGACAACGATAACGGTACAGCACCGGGACTGATTCTGGAAGAAAACGGAAAGCGTATGATTTTGTTACCCGGACCTCCGAACGAGCTGCATTCGCTGTTTGAGCAGCAGGTAAAACCGTATTTACAGAAGCTCAGTCCGGAAATTTTCTATTCCCGCACCGTAAAGCTGTGTGGAATCGGCGAGAGCAAGGCTGCAGCGATGATTCAAGATATGATCGATGCGCAGACGAATCCGACGATCGCGCCCTATGCCAAAACCGGCGAAGTACATCTGCGTGTGACTGCCCGTGCAAAAGATGAGCAGGAGGGCAAAAAGCTGGTGAAGCCAGTTATACGCGAGCTGAAAAAACGCTTCGGTGAAATGGTTTACACGACAAAGGAAGAGCGGACGCTGGAAGAAGCGGTTGTGAAGCTGCTAAAGAAAAATAAGATGAGCATTACCTGTGCGGAATCCTGCACCGGAGGCCTTCTGGCTGGCAGAATTGTCAATGTGGCGGGAGCATCCTCCGTGTTCCAGACCGGTTATGTGACCTACGCGAATCAGGCGAAACGACGGCTCCTTGGCGTAAAAAAGAGCACGTTAAGGGAATTCGGTGCGGTCAGCACGCAGACGGCAAAGGAGATGGCCTCCGGCGCGCTTGCGGCGGCGAAGGCAGACGTCGCGGTATCGATCACCGGAATCGCAGGACCAGACGGAGGAACGGCACGCAAGCCAGTCGGACTGGTTTATATCGGCTGCAGCGTGCAGGGGCATACGATCGCGCAGGAATATCGATTTTCCGGAAACCGTGAAAAAATTCGTGACAATGCGGTATCCGCAGCGCTGACGCTGACGCGTCGCTGTATTTTGGAGAATTGTTCAAAAAAGGAGTGATCGGGGATGAAGAAGCACCAAAATCACCGTTATTTTACGGCTGTCTGCATCGCTTCGGCAATCTTTGCGGTTCTGCTATGCCTCGCCCTGTTCCTGATTGTGACGGGCGACCGCTCGGAGCTTGAACGTGTGGAGGCACAGGCGGCAGTCTTTCTGGAACAGATGGAGCAGGCGGCGGACTCTGCAAGGCAGAGCGCTCTTGCAGGTGCACAGGACAATTTTGAAAATTCGATGCCGGGGATGCCAGATGCTTCGTCAGGCATACAGCCTGGCTCGGCGGACTCTGCCTCCGGCAAATCCACGGATGAAACCTATGTTCCGTCTGCGGACGATGAGTATTATGAAAAAATCACGGATGCGATTCGCGATGACCTCCCTTACGGCGTGGAGTGGCAGGAGTGTGATTTGAGCCGCAAGCAGGAGGATGCGTCGTTTTATGCGTTGTATCCGAAGCTGACCGGTGAGATCAGGAATCGGGATTATTTGAATGAAATCATCGAAAAGCAGGCGCTTCTTTATAAAAATTACTGTCAGATGTACGTCGAACAGGCGGGCTTTGATTCCTGCCATATCCAGTGCTTTGGCTATGTCACGAACATGGACAGCGAGCATCTGAGTGTTGTGTTCGATCAGAAGTTTTATCTGAATAACCAGAGCATGCCGGGACTGTCTGCGATCAATATCGATGTGGAGACAGGGACAATCCTGAAAAAAGAACAACAGCTTAACTATTCGACGCGACTGGCAGAACGATTCCGCAAACAGTGCCAAAAACAGAACGGTCTGGAACTGTCAGAAAACGAGTGGCCGACGGAGATGCTCCGGAAGCTTCTTTCCTCGGATGGAGGTATTTTCTTCTATACGCCGGTCGGCCTGGAAATCGGGTTTAACTATAATGGCGTGAACAATCAGTTTGGATGGATGACGGCGACGATAAAGGACTACGAGGAATATCTGAAAAAAATGTAAAACAGCAGGGGACCGCCCGATTCCGTTATGGAGCGTGGGCGATCCCCTGCGTTGACGATTTATAGCATTGCGCCGAAATCGGTCACGATCACCTGTCCCGTGATGGCGCGGGAGTCGTCACTTGCGAAGAAAAGGATCACGTTGGCAACATCCTCTGCGGTGCAGGACGGTGTCTTTAAATTGCTGTGAGCAGCCATTGCGCCGATCATATCCGGGTCGAGCACGGCAGGATCAGTTCCGGTCGTCATCGGTGTGATGATATTCCCGGGGCAGATCGCATTGCAGCGGATGCCGGTCTGCTGGAAACGGAGCGCAGTGTGCTTGGTCACACCGATCACGGCAGCCTTGGAAGCGACATAAGCGGCCCCACCGCAGCCTTTTACGCCTGCTACGGAAGCGACGTTGACGATCGAAGCGCCCGACTGCATTCGTCTGGCAGCAGCACGCATACAGCGCATGGTTCCTTTCTGGTTCGTCTCAACAATGTGGTCGAGATCTTCATCCAAAAAGCGGTCGATTGGTTTTAAGCCGGTTTCCAGAATTCCGGCATTGTTGATGAGAATATCAATTTTACCGTATTTTTTCAGGACCAGCTCCATGAGCCGTTCGGGATCCTCCGGTTTGGAAATATCGGTGGAGACAGCAAAAGCTTCGCCGCCGGCGGCTTTGATTTCCTCGGCAACCTTCGTCAGGGCAGCCTCCCTGCGGGCGGTGATGACGACAACAGCCCCCTCTTTTGCGAACAATTTGGCGGTCGCTTCCCCGACACCGGAATTTCCGCCGGTGATGACAGCTACTTTTCCTTTCAAGCGATCCATACAGTACCCTCCTTGTCTGTTTGATAATTTTATTATACTATTTTCAGACAGGGGAGGCAATCCTGAACTGTACCGCAAAAGATACCGGGGAAAGGCTGTTCAGACCGGTGTTTTTATGATATGCTGAAAAAACAGACTGCTATTCATACGAAGAATTTCTGGGGAAATGCATGCCGCGCATGAACCGTAACTTCTGTTGTTGACAAAATCGAACAAATGTTTTATGATAATACCAAAACATCCGTTCTTGTGTAGAAGGAGACAGCATGGAAAGAGAAGAAAAATTAAAAGCGCTCGACGCAGCGATTGCAAAGCTTGAAAAAGAATATGGCAAGGGAGCAGTGATGAAGCTCGGCGACCCTGCCTCTCAGATGAATGTGGAGACGATCCCGACCGGTTCCCTGAGCCTGGATATTGCACTGGGATTGGGCGGAATCCCTAAGGGACGTGTTATCGAGATCTACGGACCGGAATCCAGTGGTAAGACGACGGTTACCCTGCATATGATCGCAGAAGTACAGAAAAACGGCGGAATCGCCGGATTTATCGACGCAGAGCATGCGCTCGACCCTGTTTATGCGAAGAATATCGGTGTAGATATCGATAACCTTTATATTTCCCAGCCGGACAATGGTGAACAGGCGCTGGAAATTGCGGAGACGATGGTTCGCTCCGGCGCGATCGATATCGTTGTTGTGGACTCTGTTGCGGCTCTGGTACCTAAGGCGGAGATCGAGGGCGATATGGGCGACAGCCATGTAGGCTTGCAGGCGCGTCTGATGTCCCAGGCACTGAGAAAGCTGACCGGTGTCATCAGCAAGTCTAACTGTACCGTGGTATTTATCAACCAGCTGCGTGAGAAGGTCGGCGTTATGTTCGGTAACCCTGAGACAACGACTGGCGGACGTGCGTTGAAATTCTACGCTTCGATCCGTATGGATGTGCGCAGAATCGAATCCTTAAAGCAGGGCGGTGAAGTGGTCGGCAACCGTACCCGTGTCAAAGTCGTTAAAAACAAGATTGCGCCTCCGTTCAAGGAAGCGGAATTCGATATCATGTTCGGAGAAGGTATTTCCGTTGTCGGGGATATCCTGGATCTGGCAGCGAACATCAACGTCGTGAACAAGAGCGGCGCATGGTATGCTTACGAGGGCAATAAGATCGGTCAGGGACGTGAGAATGCCAAAAGCTACTTAAAGGACCATCCGGACATCTGCGAGGAGATCGAGGAGAAGGTACGCGAGCATTACGGCCTGAAGAGAAAAACACCTGCAGACGCAGCAGCAAAGTCTGAGAAAGCTGCGACAGGCAAAGTAGAGAAGTCTGGTGCAGACGCAAAAGAACAGAGCCTGACAGAAAAGGAGTAAGACGTACATGACAGTGACCCGGATAGAAGAATTGTCCCGGTCCCGCTGCAAAATATATTTAGAGGACAGTTTCGCCTTTGTATTATACAAAGGCGAACTTCGTTTATTCGGGGTGCGGGAACAGGAAGAGCTTTCAGAAGAATCCTATCGGGAGATCATGCAGGAGGTGCTGCCCAAACGGGCGACGCTGCGCTGTATGAACCTTTTGCAGAGCAGGGCGTATACGGAAAGCAAACTGCGCAGCAAATTAAAAGAGGGCGGTTATCCGCAGGAAAGCATCGACAGCGCGCTCGCTTATGTAAAATCCTATCATTATGTGGATGATCTGCAGTTTGCAAAGGATTACATCGTTAATCAGGCGGGGAAAAAGAGCAGACGCGTGCTGGAACAGGATTTGATCGCAAGAGGCGTTTCGAGGGATGAAATAGAAGCAGCATTTGCAGAAGCGGCAGAAAAGGGGGATGGACCGGACGAACTTGCGCTCGCGCGGATGTGGCTTGCCAAAAAGCGTTACGATCCTGCGCAGGCAGACTTTGCAGAGAAACGAAAGGCGGCGGCTTTTCTGTATCGCAAGGGCATCAGCGCGGAAACCGTCAGAAAAGCCATGGAGCTGGCGGATGAACTGTAACTACCGGGGCACCGATTTGTGCAGAATGGCACGGAATTACTTGACATCTGTAGTGGAATTGTATAAAATTGAGATGTTGTAAAATTGTTTATAAGAATGGGAATGAACATTCTATAACTGATATTGCACAATGAAAATTAAATAAGGAGGTGCTCCTGGAATGATGGTGCCAATCGTTATAACAGCAATTGTTACCCTGCTGATTGCTGTTCCGGTTACCGCACTGATCGCCTCTGCGCAATGTAAAAAGGGAATTGAGCAGAAGATCGGCAATGCGGATGACAAAGCCAGAGAAATCATTGATGAAGCGTTAAAGACTGCAGAAGCGAAGAAACGGGAAGGACTGCTGGAGGTGAAGGAGGAATCCATTCGTACCAAGAACGAACTGGATCGCGAGATCAAGGAACGCAGAGCCGAGGTTACCCGGTACGAACGCCGCGTGCAGCAGAAGGAAGAGAACATCGACAAGAAGACCGATGCGATCGAGAAGAAAGAAGCTTATCTGGCGAAGCGGGAAGAGGAGATGCGGAAGCAGAAGGAAGAGATTTCCCGATTGAACGAGCAGCGTGTCCAGGAACTGGAAAGAATCTCTGGTTTGACCTCCGACCAGGCAAAGGAATATTTGCTGAAAATTGTTGAAGATGATGTGAAGCATGAATCGGCCAAGATGATCAAGGAAATGGAACATCGGGCCAAAGAGGAAGCTGACAAGAAAGCGAAAGAATATGTGGTCAATGCGATTCAGAAATGTGCTGCAGATCATGTATCCGAAGCGACGATTTCTGTCGTACAGCTTCCCAGCGATGAAATGAAGGGGCGTATCATCGGACGGGAAGGACGTAATATCCGTACCCTTGAAACCCTGACCGGCGTTGATCTGATTATCGACGACACACCGGAAGCAGTTGTGCTTTCCGGCTTCGATCCGATCCGCAGAGAGGTTGCGCGGATTGCACTGGAGAAGCTGATTGTAGATGGACGTATCCATCCTGCCAGAATCGAAGAAATGGTAGAAAAAGCACAGCGTGAAGTAGAGACAATGATTAAGGAAGAGGGCGAAGCCGCTGTACTGGAAGTCGGCGTACACGGTATTCATCCGGAACTTGTCAGACTGTTAGGTAAGATGAAATTCAGGACGAGCTACGGTCAGAACGCATTGAAGCATTCGATCGAGGTAGCACATCTGTCCGGTCTGCTTGCTGCAGAGCTGGGACTGGATGTCCGTCTTGCAAAACGTGCAGGTTTGCTGCATGATATCGGTAAGGCAGTGGATCACGAAATGGAAGGCTCTCATATTCAGCTGGGCGCTGAGCTCTGTCGGAAATACAAAGAGTCCGCGACAGTCATCAATGCGGTGGAATCCCACCACGGCGATGTAGAGCCGACCTCTCTGATTGCCTGTATCGTACAGGCTGCTGATACAATTTCTGCAGCTCGTCCGGGTGCAAGAAGAGAGACGCTGGAAACCTATACCAGCAGACTGAAACAATTAGAAGACATTTCCAACAATTTCAAAGGTGTAGATAAATCCTTTGCCATTCAGGCGGGCAGAGAGGTTCGGGTTATGGTAGTTCCTGAGCAGATTTCCGATGCGGATATGGTACTCCTGGCACGGGATATTTCCAAGCAGATCGAAGCAGAGCTGGAATATCCGGGACAGATCAAGGTCAATGTGATCAGAGAGAGCCGCGTAACGGACTACGCGAAATAAGTAACGCTAAAAGGCGCGAAACCTATGTAAATATATTATTTACAAGGCTTCGCGTTTTTTTTATTATATTGATATAGGATAATGCCAGGCATCAAAGTCGGAGCTTTTGCCCCGACCTCATAGGATCAAAAAGGGTGATGTGTTATGAAAAAACTGGGGAAGCTTCTCCGCAATATGCTGCTTGTCTGCGGCGTGCTGTTTATCATCGTTCTGCTTTTGCCGGATGACGAAGAAATGCCTGCAAATCAGGAACAGACGGGCGTAGAGACGGCGTCAGGTATAGGGACACAGACAGGCACTGAGACTGCGTTAGGTGCAGAAACGCTGGCGGGTGCAGAGCATGCGGCGGGTGCAGCGGAAAATCCCTTTCCGGAAGATATGGTAAAGGAGAAACAGACAGAGATAAAAGGCGATGGAAAGGACCAAGCGACCGTATTTGTCTATATGAATGGTTCGGATCTGGAATCGGAGGACGGAGAGGCAACGGAGGATCTTTGTGAGATGCTTGCGGCGAACATCAGCAGCCAGGTCAATGTCCTCGTGGAGACGATCGGCACAAAAAGCTGGTCAAAAAGGCTTGGGATTGCCTCCGACCACACGCAGCGCTATAAGGTGGAAGCCGGGAACCTGATGCTTGTGGATGACAGCCTCGGCCAGCTGGATTGTACATCGCCGGATACGCTTGCAGATTTTATTTCCTGGGGCGCAGAAAATTATCCGGCAAACCGTTATATCCTGATTTTCTGGGATCACGGCGCAGGACCGGTATACGGCTTTGGATATGACGAACACCAGTCGGAGGATTCGGTGCTTACGATCGATGAGATCCAGACGGCAATCCGCCAGAGCGGGATTTACTTTGATATCATCGGCATGGACAGCTGCATTATGTCTTCGTTAGAGCTTTGCTGTGCCATGTACAATTATTGCGATTACATGATTCTGTCGGAGGATTTTGAATCCGGCTACGGCTGGTCGTACACGGGATGGCTGAACGCCCTGTCGGACAACACCAGCATTTCCTCTGAGGAGCTTGGGAAAATTATCGTGGATGACATGATCGCAGATAATGAAGAAAACGGCGAGGGGTCTTCCACGCTGGCGCTGATCGACGAATCCTACATGAAGGTGCTCTATACCGCGTGGGCTGATTTTGCCTATGCAAACGAGCCTGCGCTGCTGGGGGAAAATTACAGTATGTACGTCCGGGGCGGCAGGCGCGCTCATCCTATTTTGCGGGAAAAAGGGCTGTTTGATTTTCTGTTTGACGAGGATGGAGATTATTCCATGTCAGACTATTATATAACGGATATCATGGCAGTAGCGCAGAATATCGAATCCAAAGAGACAGAGGCACTGGCGGCTGCGGTAAACCTTTCCATCTGCTATTTTAATTGTACGGACGACGAGGTTGGAATGACTGGACTGTCTGTCACGCTGCCTTATGGGGATTCTGAGTTTTATGGATATCTCTATCCGGTTTTTACCGGTGTGGGGATGGACGCCGACTATGTCGGCTGGCTGGAAAAATTCGTCTATGCAGAGGGTTATAACGATTACTATGATTATGAATCCTGGTATGAGGACGACTGGGAAGGCTGGGACGACTATGAAGACGACTGGGACTGGATCGACTGGCTGTTCTTTGAGGATGACGACTATTGGGAGGATGACAGCTGGGACGAATGGGGAAGCGATCAGTCCTGGGCAGAGTTTGGAAACGGCAGGTCAGATTGCATGAGAAAGCAGATTGCATGCTAAAAGAATAAACAGCTAAAAGAATAAAAAGGAGGAGCTATCATGGGAATTTTTTCAAACATGGACAACAAAAAAAGGTATTGCGTGTTCTGTGGAAAGGAGCTGGCGGATGGAAAATGCACAGCCTGTGGGCGGGAAGCAAAAGAGGTGGTTTCACTTTCTTCCCTGAACTGGCAGAAGGTGCCGATGGAAGTGGCAGACGCCCTCGGGGAGCAGAAAAAACAGCTGTTCGGGAATCCTTTGTACACCGTAAAGGAAATGATCATAAACGGGGATCTTTTTATCGCAGATATTCATTTTGACGCGGTATATGAGGAAGAATTTGACCGTTCCGACGATGATGAAGGTAAGAGCGAGTATTCGTACTATGTACAGTTTTCTACCCCGGAGCTTGCCCCGTGCGACAGAGACTGCGAGACGTCGGCCGGTCAGTATGACAGGGTGGAGGAGCTGTTGAAAAACGGGCAGCACGAAGGAAAAATCCTGTGGGGACGAAAAAAGAAGTCCAACTATTATTACGCATTTGCTCCAAAGAATGGGGACATCACGGCGATGCTGGGAAAACGGCTGCTGGAAAACTTTATCTGTTACGGAGAGAGCACGGAAAAACGCAAGCTGGCACCCAAGGGCGGCGCTGGAAATACCACCTATGATAAGGTATTCGACGCGATCTGGGACAATACGATCGGAAAGCTTTAAAGGTTGATTTCTAAAATATCACGGCATATAATCAAATCATCAGGAAATCAGATGTAAAGGCTGATTTGCCCCGGTAGAAAATATTTTAAGAAATGAGCATCTTGTACCTTGGACGGGTGGGATGCTTATTTCTATGCAGAGGAGAAGTCAACATGGCAGAGGAATTTAAACGGCTGGATCGAAAGCTGGTCTATCACGGAACGATCATCGATTATTACAGGGACACCATTCAGGTTCCAAACGGGAACATCGCAGAATGGGATTTTATCGGGCATAAGGGCGCGGCTGCGGTCGTTCCTGTGCGAGAGGATGGAAAGCTTCTGATGGTGCGTCAGTGGCGCAATGCTCTCGACCGTTATACGCTGGAAATCCCGGCGGGTGGATTAAACGGCGCAGACGAGCCGCCGATGCTGGCTGCCGCGCGTGAACTGGAAGAGGAGACGGGATATCATTCTGAAAATCTGACGCATCTTTTAAGTCTGCGGACGACCGTTGCGTTCTGCAATGAAAAGATCGAAATCTATGTTGCGCAGGATTTAAAGCCGACCCATCAGCATTTGGACGAGGATGAATTTATCGATGTCTATGCGTATTCGGTCGATGAGCTGTGTGAAATGATCTATTCCGGAAAAATCGAGGACGGCAAGACAATCGCGGCGATCATGAGCTATAAGGCGAAATACGAAAAATAGCGCAGCACGGTACTGCATAGAAGCGCCAAGGGGTGCGTGATACCTTTCACAGTACCAATTGAAAAAAATGCAAAATTCCCCCAGCAGCCGCATAGATTACAACGAGCGGATGCGCAGACAGCGTCACGGTAGGTGCAGCAGTTCATGCCGTGACGCTGTTGTTATCTGTCGGCTTATGCCGGCGCTGTTAAAAATATAAAAACGGGGAATGCGATGTCTTTTTGGAAACGGTTCGGGCAGCAGGAAAAGAGGTTGGGGGCGGTGCTTCTTCTGGCGGGATTTCTGGCGGGAATCGCCTGCGTGTGCTTTTTTCCGGGGCTGTTTGTGCAAAATCCGGGCTTTCTGGATACGGATACGCTGTCGGGAATTTCAGAATGGAACATGAACCGGACGGGATTGTTTTTATACTGCCTGCAAAAAAGGCTTGGAACGGCGCTGCTGCTCGTGCTGCTTGCACTTTCAGGGGCAGGGATGATCTGTCTGATTGTGCTTGCAGCGGGGAGCGGACTGGCGGCAGGGATGATCCTGACGGCGCTGTCGCTGCGCTATGGAATCCGGGGGAGCTTCTTTTTCCTGGCGGCGCTGGTTCCACAACAGGCGGTGCTGGTTCCGGGCTACTGTATGCTGCTGGAATGGTGCCTGCACAAAAAAGCTGCGTCGGGCGTGTGGATTTCCCTGGCGGTGATTGGAATCGGCTGTGCGGTAGAAGGGTATGTCAATCCATTTATTTTAAAAGCCGTGATGCGTCTGTTTTGGGGATAGGAAGATGCGGAATGCCAAATCAAGATATGGTGGAACTGGTATTTCCCGTACCACTATCTGGTGTTACCTGAAAACATGCCGAAAAATCGCCTGAAAATGCGGAAGTTTCAACATTGCTTTTCTGAATTTCATTGTATATAATGATTCCACACGACCGATACGGTCAAAAGAAGGGAACGCAGAGGGATGGAAGCACAGATTGAGTCATTTATTGAATATTGTCATAAGGTAAAAGGAACCTCCCGGAATACGGAGCTTTCCTATCGGCGAGATCTGTATCAGCTGGCGGGTTTTCTGCGTGCCCGGTATCAGATGACCAGGGTAGAGGATCTGACTGCGACGGCATTATATGGTTATATCCGTTTTCTGGAAGAAAAGCAGAGAAAAGCTGCGACGATTTCCCGCAATATCGCATCGATTCGGGCGTTTTGCCATTATCTGGTGCGGGAGGGCGTGCTGATGATGGATGTGTCGGAGACGCTCAAAGCCCCTCGGGTGGAAAAGAAGCTGCCCGGCGTGCTGAGTCCGGAAGAGGTGGAACGACTGATGGATGCGGTGCAGGGAACGAGTCCGAAGGAACTTCGGGACAAAGCGATGCTGGAGCTTTTGTATGCAACCGGTATCCGGGTATCGGAGCTGATCGGTCTGAAGCTTTCGGATGTAAATTTAAAACTGTCCTTTTTGTTCTGTACGGAACAAAACCGCCAGCGTACGGTTTTGTTTGGAAATAAAGCGAAAGCGGCGCTGGAAGCGTATCTGCAGCATGGCAGACAGGCTCTGGTAGCGGAGGAAACGCAGCAGGCACTGTTTGTCAACTGCGCAGGAAAGCCGATGAGCCGTCAGGGCTTCTGGAAGCTGCTAAAAGGCTATGCGCAGCGCGCGGGAATCACGGAAGAGGTCACGCCGCATACTCTGCGTCACTGCTTTGCAGCACATCTGGTTGCAAACGGCACAAACCTGCAGAGCGTGCAGGAAATGCTCGGACATGCCGATATCTCCACAACGCAGATTTATATCAATGTGAATCAGGAACAAATCCGGGAAGAAAAAAGGCTCATCCGTTAGGGTGAGCCTTTTTAGACGAATGCATAATTTTATTTCTGCGGACAGAATACCTGTTGAGCCTGCAAGCTGCCGTTTTGAAGACAGGTGATATTTAGTAATTCAGCTCCGCCAGATCGTAGATGAGGCGCTCGGAAGCTTCCCAGCCGAGGCAGGCATCCGTGATGGACTTTCCATAAACGCCGCCGCCAACCTTCTGGTTGCCTTCTTCGATATAGCTCTCGATCATAACGCCCTTGACGAAGTTGTGGATGTCGGGGCTTAAATGACGGCTGTGCATCACCTCTTTGACGATTCGAACCTGCTGGTCAAACTGCTTATTGGAGTTGGAATGGTTGGAATCGATAATGCAGGCGGGGTTTTTTAAATCACGCTCGTTATAAAGACCGAGCAGGATCTGCAGATCCTCGTAATGATAGTTGGGAATGTTGCGTCCGTGCTTGCTTGTCGCGCCGCGCAGGACGGTGTGGGCGAGGTCGTTGCCGTTTGTCTGCACTTCATAGCCGCGGTAGATGAATCTGTGCGGATGCTGTGCGGCATAAACGGAGTTCAGCATAACGGAGAAGTCACCGCTGGTGGGGTTCTTCATGCCAGACGGAAGATCAAAGCCGCTAACCGTCAGACGGTGCTGCTGATCCTCTACGCTGCGGGCGCCGATTGCCACATAGGACAGAATATCGGATACATAGCCCCAGTTTTCGGGATAGAGCATTTCATCGGCAGCGCTGAGACCGGTTTCGGACAGCGCGCGGATGTGCATATGGCGCATCGCGATCAGACCGTGTAGGAAATCCTCTTTTTTTTCGGGGTCGGGCTGATGAACAATACCCTTGTAGCCGTCGCCGGTAGTACGGGGCTTATTGGTGTAAATTCTCGGAATCAGGATCAGGCGGTCGGATACCTTGTCGTTGACTTTTGCAAGACGGTGGATATAATCGCAGACCGCATCCTCGTTATCTGCAGAGCAGGGACCGATGATGACTAACAGCTTGTCGCTTTTACCGGTGAGGACGTCGCGGATCTCAGCGTCACGCTTCTGCTTGATTGGAACCAGAGAATCCGGAACCGGATACTGCTCCCGGATTTCATCGGGAGTAGGAAGTTTTCTGATATAATCGAAACTCATGACTTTTCTCCTTCGCAGGCGGTGCCGATGAAGCACCATTCTCTTTCCGGCTGCATATTTATGCAGAACGGAAACGTTTTTCATTATAGTATAGGAAAAACGCAGGCGCAAGCCAATTTTATGATTTCGTACCAGTTTCCATGTAGCTTTTTATGGGCAGATTTCATGCTTGCATGAAAATCTGCCCACAGAAAGCTACAGAGGGAGTGTGCATTCTATTGTATTGCAAATGGCGCGGGAAACTGGTTACTGACGCGCAAAAACAGTCAATTCACGCATGCCGCCGCGACAAAACAAAAAACAGCGCTGCTGCGCAGAGTATCGTCAGGAGCACCTGCCCCAAGAGCATGCCCTGGAACAGTCCGGGAATGCCGGAAAGCGGCAGGATGAAAAAAACGAAGAACAGACGCACGGCGAGGGACAGGATTTGGAACAGAAAAGTACAGCCTGTTTTTCCAAGCCCGTTTAAAATCGAAAGCAGCGTCGTATTCAGGTACAGAAAAGGGCAGAGAAAACAAAACATCCGAATCAACTGCCCGGCAAGTACGTTTCCAAACAGCGTAGAGCCGATGAAGTTTCCGCACAGAGAAAAGACAGCAGTACAGCCGACGCCGATGAAAAGACAGAAGCAGGTGCACTGGAAAATGGCACTGTAGATGGCGCTTTGGTTATTCGAAGCGTCCGCGCAGGAGATGGTCGGCATGAGCAGGACAGCAATCGAATTGGTCAGCGCGCCGGGAAACAGGATGCAGGTCATTGCCATGCCGGTGTATACGCCATAAGCAGAAAGCGCCTGATGGGAGGAATAGCCAAACAGCTGCAGGCTGACCGGGATGCGGGAGGATTCGATTGTTCCGAGCAGATGCAGGCAGACCCGCGTGGCGCACAGGGGTGCAGCAAAGGAAAACAGTCTGGAAAATAGCTCCGGCCGAGAAAGCTTTAACGGAAGGCTTTCGGGGAGTTTTTTGGAAAAATGGATTTTTGCGGCAAAAACGGAAACCACCATGGAAGCGCATTCCCCGATGACAAGTCCGACTGCAGCGAGCTGAATCGTGCAGGAGAGTCCGCAGACCGCCGCATACTGCCAAAAAAGCAGGACACTGCCGACGCGGAAGCACTGCTCAAAAACCTGACAGAATGCCGGCAGGAAGGATTTTCGGATGCCGTAATAATAGCCGTTGATACATGAATGGATACAGGCGGCGGGAAAGGAGAGCGCGGCGATTTTTAAAAGCGGCGCGCAGCGAGTTTCTTTTAATAAAAAGTCGGAAATAAAATCAGCCTCCCGCCAGACAAAGAGCGTGCAGAGGCACGAAAGGACGAACGAGACGGACAGACCGGTAAGCAATATCCTGCGCTTGGCGTAGATTGCTGCTTCCGGTTCTGCAGCGGTAAATTTGGAGATCGAACTCTGGATGGCAGAGGTACACAGCGCAAAGGAAAGAGCGAGCACCGGACTGATCAGCTCATAGATGCCCATTTGCTCCGCACCAAAGGTGCGGGAGAGGAAAATCCGGTAAAAAAAGCCGATGATGCGGCTGAAAACTCCGGCGGCAGTCAGCAAAAGAGCGCCTTTCAACAGATGATTTTTATACATGGCAAAAAACGTCCCGGGAATCCTTACTGAAAGTATACGCGCAGGAACAAGGTGACAGAACTGCCCCCTGCAGTGCCGCATATGTGTGGATCAAAAAGCATCACCACGCGTGTCGGTGCGAAAAGCTGCAGTATGCATAAAACAGTTGCGCCGCCTGTTGTTTTACGGTATACTTTCGGTGTCGAAATTGTTTTCAATAACCCAATACACAGGAGAGGATGGTTGTTTTTGATGAGCACAGACAGATATACAAGCCCGTTATCGGAACGGTATGCAAGCCGCGAAATGCAGTTCATTTTTTCTCAGGATATGAAGTTCCAGACCTGGAGAAGACTCTGGATTGCGCTGGCAGAGACAGAAAAGGAACTCGGACTTCCGATCACACAAGAGCAGATCGATGAGCTGAAAAGCCATGCGACTGATATCAACTACGACGTGGCAAAAGCGCGCGAGAAGGAAGTGCGCCATGACGTTATGAGTCATGTGTATGCCTACGGTGTACAGTGCCCGAAGGCGAAGGGCATTATCCATCTGGGAGCAACCTCCTGCTATGTAGGGGATAATACCGATATTATTATTATGGCAAAGGCCCTCGAGCTGGTTCGCAAAAAGCTGTTAAATGTCATCCGCGAGCTGGCAGATTTTGCAGACAAGCAGAAGGACCTGCCGACACTGGCATTTACCCATTTCCAGCCCGCGCAGCCTACGACAGTCGGTAAACGCGCCTCTCTGTGGCTGCAGGAGTTTTACATGGATCTGTGCGATCTGGACTATGTAAAGGATTCCCTGCGTCTGCTTGGTTCCAAGGGTACGACCGGTACACAGGCATCTTTCCTGGAATTGTTTGCGGGAGATCAGGAAAAGGTAGACCGCCTCGATCCCATGATCGCTGAAAAATTAGGCTTCCCCGGTTGCTATCCGGTATCCGGACAGACCTATTCCCGTAAAGTTGATACCAGAGTGATGAATGTGTTGGCTGGCATTGCAGCCAGTGCACACAAGATGTCCAACGATATCCGTCTGTTACAGCATCTGAAAGAAGTGGAAGAACCCTTCGAAAAAAATCAGATCGGCTCCTCCGCGATGGCATATAAGAGAAACCCGATGCGCAGCGAAAGAATTGCATCCCTGTCCAGATACGTGATGGTGGACGCGTTAAATCCTGCGATCACATCTGCTTCTCAGTGGTTTGAGCGCACGCTGGACGATTCCGCGAACAAGAGAATTTCCATTGCGGAAGGCTTCCTTGCGATTGACGGCATTCTGGATCTTTGCATGAACGTCGTAGACGGTCTGGTTGTATATCCGAAAGTAATTGAGAAGCGCCTGCGCAGCGAGCTGCCGTTTATGGCGACCGAAAATATCATGATGGACGCAGTAAAGGCAGGCGGTGACAGACAGGAGCTGCATGAGAGAATCCGCGAGCTTTCCATGGAAGCAGGACGCAGAGTAAAGGAAGAGGGTGCAGACAACCAGCTGATGGCGCTGATCGCACAGGACGAAATGTTCCATCTCGACGAGGCTGCCCTGGAAGCATCCCTTGAGCCCTCAAAATATGTCGGCTGCAGCGCACATCAGGTAGAGCGCTTCTTGAACGACGTGATCCGTCCGGTGTTAAAAGAAAATGAAGCAGACCTTGGTATGAAGGCGGAAATTAACGTATAAGTTATACTTATGAGAAATATAAAATTTATTGATTTTACTTATATAAAAAATCTGCTATACTAAATCAGTAAGATGACATATGCGCTGATGGAACAGCGCACATAAAGGGATGCCGCTTTTTGCGGCAGAATGAGAGGAAAAATGGTTAAAGCAGTAGTAGGTGCAAACTGGGGCGATGAAGGAAAAGGCAAGATTACAGATATGCTTGCGAAAGAAGCGGATATTGTCATCCGTTTTCAGGGCGGTGCAAATGCCGGACATACGATTGTCAACGATTACGGCAAATTTGCGCTTCATACACTGCCGTCTGGCGTGTTCTACAGCCATATTACCAACATTATCGGCAACGGTGTTGCACTGGATATTCCAAAAGTATTTAACGAGGTCAACCAGCTGGTAGAGCGGGGCGTACCGGCACCGCATCTGATGATTTCCGACAGAGCACAGGTGGTAATGCCCTATCATATTTTACAGGATACCTATGAAGAAGCACGTCTGGCAGGCAAGTCCTATGGCTCCACCAAGTCCGGTATTGCGCCGTTTTATTCCGACAAGTTTGCAAAGATCGGTTTCCAGGTCAGCGAGCTGTTTGACGACGAGGTGCTGGAAGAAAAGTTGCAGAAGGTCTGCGCACTCAAAAATGTCCTGTTCGTGAATTTGTATCATCAGGAACCGCTCGATCCCAAAGAGCTGTTAAATACCCTGCATGAATACCGCGACATGGTAGCTCCTTATGTGGGCAACGTGTCCGAGTTCTTATATCAGGCGGTCAAAGAAGGCAAAAACATCCTGCTGGAAGGTCAGCTGGGTACGATGAAAGACCCTGACCACGGCATTTACCCGATGGTAACGTCTTCTTCCACACTGGCAGCATACGGCGCAATCGGCGCAGGCATTCCGCCTTATGAAATCAAAAAGATTGTCGCTGTTACCAAGGCATATTCCTCCGCAGTCGGTGCAGGCGCATTTGTTTCTGAAATCTTCGGTGACGAAGCGGATGAGCTGAGAAGAAGAGGCGGCGACGGCGGCGAATTCGGCGCGACAACCGGTCGTCCGAGAAGAATGGGCTGGTACGACTGCGTTGCTTCCCACTACGGATGCAGACTGCAGGGCGCGACCGACGTTGCGCTGACCGTTCTGGACGTTCTGGGTTATCTGGATGAAATCCCGGTTTGCGTCGGCTATGAAATCGACGGTCAGGTGACAAAGGAGTTCCCGGTTACCTGCAAGCTGGAAAAAGCGAAGCCTGTATACGAGGTTCTGCCCGGCTGGAAATGCGATATCCGTGGCATCCGGACCTATGAAGAGCTGCCGGAAAACTGCCGCAAGTACATTGAGTTCATCGAAAACCAGATCGGCTATCCGATTACAATGGTATCCAACGGTCCTGGCAGAGATGACATCATCTACAGAAACAGCCCGCTGGCATAAGACAGTTCCTAAGAACCCTGGATAATTTTCCACAGGCAGGTTTGCCTGCAAGCGCGAAAGCGACAAGTGAACTTCCTGGATGACAGAAATTCTAAAATCCCTTATAATAGAGTCATGGCTCATTGCCTCATTTTCGGGCGGCAGCCATCGACTCTGTGATAGGGGATTTTTTTTGATGACAGCAAATCTGGAATATTATCGTGTTTTTTATTATGTGGCACGCTGCAGCTCAGTGACAAAGGCGGCGGCAGCGCTTTCCTTGTCTCAGCCGGCGGTCAGCCAGAGCATCCGGCAGCTGGAAAAGGCGCTCGGCAGCAGCCTGTTTGTGCGCAGTGCGCGTGGAATCAGCCTGACGGCGGAAGGAAAAATCCTGTACGAATATGTGGAAAAAGGGTATAGCGCATTTCTTGCCGGGGAAAAGCGGCTGTTGCAGATGCAGAACCTGGAATGCGGTGAAATTACGATCGGGGCGTCCGATATGACGCTGCGTTTTTTTCTGTTACCGTATCTGGAACGGTTCCATGAAAAATATCCGGGGGTGCGGTTTCAGATTACGAATGGTCCGACGCCTGCGACGATGGGACTTTTAAAAGAGAAAAAGATCGATTTTGGAGTCGTATCCGGTCCTCTGGAAAAGCGGGAGGGCGTCCACTTGATGCCTGTGCGTAAAATTGAAGATATTTTTGTGGCAGGACGAAACTTTTTGGAATATACCCGTCAGAAGCAACCGCTTTCCGTTTTGGAAAAAGTGCCGCTTATCATGTTGGATCAGGATACAAGCACAAGACGTTATGTCCAGCGTTTTTTGGAGCAGAGAAAGGTGTTCGTCCACCCGGAGTTCGAGCTTGCAACAAGCGATATCATCGTGCAGTTTGCCTTGAGAAACCTCGGTGTCGGAAGCGTTGTGCGCGATTTTGCCAAAAAGGAGCTGGACAGCAGAGAGCTGATAGAGTTAAAATTGGAAGAGCAGCTGCCGCAGAGGGAGTTTTTCGTCGTGACGGAGGAAAAGGGCAGCAGCAGTCTGGCGGCGCAGGAGCTTTTGCGGATGCTGTCAGAAACAGCAGAAGAAAATGAGGGAGGCGATCGGATATGATCAGAACAATTATCAGCGATATCGGAAACGTATTATCCGGTTTTACCTGGTACGATTTTTATAAAAGCAAGGGATATTCGGAAGAAATGGTGGAGCGTCTGGCAAAGGCGACGGTCAAAAGTGATGCCTGGAAAGAATATGACCGCGGCGTCCTTTCCGAAGAGGAAATTTTGAACCGGTTTATTGCAAACGATCCGGAGCTGGAAGAAGACCTCTACAAAACGCTGGCAAACGTCCGCGGCATCATGGAGCGTTATGATTATGCGATTCCGTGGATTGAAGAGTTAAAGGCGAAGGGCTATCAGTTCCTTGTGCTGTCGAATTTTTCCAGAAAGGTGCTGCGGGAGTGCTGGAGCGATCTGGATTTTCTGCCGTATGTGGATGGCGGCATCCTTTCGTGTCAGGATAAGCTAATCAAGCCGATGCCGGAAATTTATTCGCTGATTTTAAGCCGGTATCATTTAAAACCGGAGGAATGTGTCTTTATGGACGATATTTTGGAAAATGTGGAAGCTGCCCGCAGAGCCGGGATCAATGCCTTTGTATTTGAAAATCAGGAACAGGCAAAGCAGATGCTTCGGACGTTTGGAGTAGAGTAACATGGTGAAACGATATATAACTCAGGGAAATCTGCTGATGGAGGTCAATCGGGCGGATGGCGGCTGCTGGGTGAATCTGGTTGCGCCGACCCTGGAAGAATGTGTGCAGATTGCACAGGAATTTCAGATTGACCTTGCGGATGTCCGCGCCGCGCTGGATGATGAGGAAAGCTCCCGTGTGGACGTCAGCAACGAATATTCCCTGATTTTATTCGACGTTCCGTCTGTGGAATACCGTCATCAGCGGGAAGCGTATACGACCATACCGCTCGGTCTGATCTTGGTGAACGATGTGCTGCTGACTGTATGTGCGGAAGCAACGCCGGTTCTGAAAAATTTTCTGGAAAATACGGTCAAGGAGTTCAGCACTAAAAAACAGATGCGCTTTATCTACCAGATTTTTTTGCGTTCCTGCATGCTGTATCAGTCCTATCTGCGTATTATCGACCGCAAGCGGAAGGAGATCGAGGCGCATATTGGGGACGATACGGAGGAAATGGAGCTGATCGACTTACATGAGCTGGAATCCAACCTCGTGTACTTTGATACGTCGCTGCGTGCCAACAAGGTCGTACTGGATCGTCTGATGCGTTATAGCCGTATCAAGAAATACCCGGAGGATCAGGATCTTTTGGACGACGTTGTGGTCGAAAACCAGCAGGCGATCGAAATGACGCGGATCTACCGGGACATTATCCAGGGAACGAGAGAGCTGCTTTCCTCCCTGATGGATAATCGCTTAAACAGCGCGATGAAATACCTTGCGTCGATCACGATCGTCATGGCGATCCCGACGATCATTTCTGGCATTTACGGAATGAACGTTTCCGAAAAATGGATGCCGCTGGCCCATACGCCTTACGGTTTCGGGATTATCTGCGTGCTGATTTTAGTTGCATGCGTGATTACGATGAAAGTGCTGAAAAAGAGAAAGATGCTGTAGAAGCGTAAAAAAGTGTGTACGAAAGCTGAAAAAGTGCTGCTGCCCGGGAAATAGTTGCCGGTGCAACAGCACTTTTTGCGTTTTAGTTCTGCGCAGCATTTGCCTCGTCCTCGTTCTGCGTGCGGTCTGCGTCGGTCTGTCCGATATCGAAGGATGCGATCGTGTGCTTCTGTTCAAACTGCCCGTAAAGCCAGATGAAAATCCAGAGCAGGATCGGGACTGCAACCGTGCAGATCAGACAGCCGGAAAAGAGCCGCTGCCAGCCGGGAAACGCAAAAATTGCGCTGAGGAGCGTGATGAGATAGAGCGCTGCTAAAAGGACGATACAGACGATGGCAGCGATTTGCTTTGCCGTTTTTTTCTTCTTCATAAGAGTCTCCATTCTGCCGTCGCAGGACGGCTGAAACAAATTCGATTCAGTACTTTACATTGCCGATGATAATGCTACAATATGCTTGATAGCATACATCAAAGAGGAGCGCTTTGCAAGCGCAGGAGGGAACAAAAGATGATATTTGAACCAATGGACAGAATTGTATTTGCAGGAGATTCGGTAACAGATATGGGAAGTGCACAGCCTGTGGGGGAAGGTCTGTTTGATAATGTAGGTCAGAGCTATGTGCGTATCATCGAAAACATGCTGAGCACCTGGTATCCGGAAGTGTATCTGCGTGTGACCAATTCCGGTGTTTCCGGCAACACGAGCAGAGATCTGCTGCAGCGTTTTGATTCGGACGTTGTTGCCTTAAATCCGGATTGGGTTTCGATCTGCATCGGCATCAACGACGTATGGAGACAGTTTGACAGCCCGGCGATTCCGGACGGACAGGTGATGCCCGAAGAATACGAAGCAAATCTGGAAAAAATGATTCTGTCGGTAAAAGGAAAAGTAAAGGGCATCTTTATTTTGACGCCTTATTATATGGAGCCTAATCCGCAGGACTGGATGCGCAAGAGAATGGACGAATACGGTGCGATCTGCAAAAAGCTGGCTGCAAAGCACGGCTGCTGTCTGGTTGATCTGCAGGAGGTATTCAACCGGTATTTTGAGTATCGTCATTCTTCCTATATTGCATGGGACAGAGTGCATCCGAACCTGATCGGCGCAACTGTAATCGCAAAAGCAGTTTTATCCCACTGCGGTTTTGAATACGACCATCAGCCTGCAAAAAAAGAAATGCAGACCTGTTAAGCGGCAAAGTGTTCACAGATTTTTTGCTTGCACAAATCGGGGGTCTGGGCTATAATAATGCAAAGTATGGATGTCCGTGCAAAAATGGGCGTGCGAAATGCAAAGGGAGCAATCCCGTCAGAAATTTAATTGAGGTGAAGAAATATGGCATTATTACAGCAGTGGAGAGATATGGCATACGACCAGCAGGCTGACAAGGCTAAGCTGCAGCAGTTCTGGGCAATTTATTTTACAAAAGAAAAGGATATTTACGCAGAACTGTTAAAGAACCCGGACGAGCTGGTAAGAGGCACGGTTAAAGAGCTGGCTGAGAAATTCGGCGTGGATATTATGACCATGACCGGTTTCCTGGACGGCATCAACGACAGCTTAAAGGCTCCCAACCCGATCGAGGAGATGGAGGAGGATACCGTTGTAAACCTCGGCTTTGATAAAGCACTGCTTTATAAGAACATGGTAGCTGCAGACGCAGACTGGCTGTACGAGCTGGAAGAGTGGAACGACATCTTCGATGAAGAGACCAGAAAGAAACTCTACAAAGAGCAGAAGAGTTCTACCACCATCGTAAAGGAAGCAAAGATTTATCCCAATGATCCCTGTCCCTGCGGCAGCGGCAAGAAGTACAAAAAGTGCTGCGGCAAAAATAAATGATCAAAGGCTCTTTACAAATCGAAACAGATCGATTAAGATAAGGGCAGCATTTGATAAAAAGACAACGCGTGGAAGAGAAGAGTAATCCCGGAATCTGTATCAGAGAGAAACGCCGGTATCTGCATTGCAGAGCTGTGCTGGAAGCGTTTTGACAGAGGTCTCGTATGAAAACCATCTCGGAGCGGTCCTTAATCGGACACGGTGATTCCGTTATCATCAAAAGAGCGGCAGACTGCTGTTGCAGATCTGCAAAATGGGTGGAACCGCGCTGAAGCGTCCCATGTACATCGTAAGGTGTGCATGGGACTTTTTTATCGTATAGGAAACTTCGTTTCTATACGATAAAAACGCTCCGCGAGGATGCGCACTCGGCGCAAGGGTAGATGGTTGC